>JAEIGA010006757.1_pt1 | contig 17448 bp, 14 predicted proteins | sample 9270691 | NCBI WGS metagenome assembly JAEIGA01 (sample SAMN17057246, study PRJNA624740) | gut metagenome | biome: biome; isolation source: fecal sample | host: Bos grunniens | place: China: Xizang | collected 2019 | reverse complement strand
TTGATACATATAACCGCGATAGTTCTTTAAAAATTCTTTACCTGACTCTGTAACAGCTTCAACTGAATTCAACTTTGCTGCAAAATCAAGGTTAGACAATAATTTAACGCTCATTGTAATTATTTTGGTATAATTTTCTATATGGGCTTTATAGATGTCGCCCTAACTTATAAATAATAATAATCTATTCTACAAATATTTTCCATTCGTTATTTTCCTTTTGCAATATATATGAATGCGTAATATCTGTAAAATAACTTATTCTAATATAATCAACTGTCTTATTAATATTAATATTGCATGATCCAGCAAAACCTAATTTGTCATCAACAATATTCATACAACCAACTTGTCCTAATAAAATATTATTGATGTCTTGCTCATAAATTCCTAAATCTTTAGGATCTATGACCGTATTGTTTATTATATTTTTAGGAATAGTTATAAGAATAGGAGTATATGTACGCATATCAGACATCTGTTTCCATCCGGTTATATCTTCTGTTAATTCAGTACATACATATATATCATTTTTAACAAATACCACTTGTCCTATATATTCAGGAATCGGCAATTCATCATATATCCCATTAAAACATAAAAGATGATCTTTCTTTGATAAATCGACTAAACGTTTAGATTCATTATAATAAGCTTCAAAAGAATGTACAACATCATAAAAGGTATCATGAAGTGTTTCTCCAGTAATACCACCATTTCCGTTTGTTGAAATGTTCTTATCAATCGTGTTATAGACTTCTACAAAATCTGTCATATCTAATATTACATATAATATAGTTAATAATATAGATTTGGAATTAGTTAAAATTATTATTACTTATAATGATTAACCTAAAAGATATGGACTTATTTAAGAATCTTTTTCAACCAACAATTGTACATATAGGAGAAAATTCAGAATATAAAATATCGAACAAATATTGTTTGAACTATAATGTTGTACAGATTGATTGGTTTCAAAATAACTCAATAGTACTTGAAGATGGTACCGGAATAGTCTTATTAGAAGAAGCAGACATAAACAATCCTTATTCTGCATCAGCTAACGATGCATATGCATTATTAGATGATGGTAATGAAAATAACAATAAGACTGTATTAGACATTCCAAGAATTTATTTTCCTATAACAGAAAAATTCAATAATGAAGGAATAGTAACAACACCATTAGCAATCAACGCGTTCATTATATCGCTTTTACAATTATCTGATAAGTCATCAGAACCGTCAATTATTGACTTAATAGTAAACGGTACCGTTTATGATGATTCAAACGCATCTACAAATGATATTTTAATTCCTGGAGAAGACTATTTCTTAAATAAGACATTTGCAGATTATCTTATATCTTATTGTTTAGATATAGTTGATGAATCTTTAGTTGATCCAAATTCTGAAGATGGTAAGAAACTATTAGTAATACGTTCCATTGAACTTCCAAATTATTTAAAAGAAGATGCGTTAATTAATGAACCTTGGATAGAATTAAGCGAAAATGAACAGTCTAATACGGATCTTTCTCAATATATGACATTAAATAAGTATGCCGAATATGGTGTTGATGATTCTGTATTAGAAGAATTTTATGTAAGCTTTGTTAATGGAATTTTAAACTTCAATATAGAAAAACAAATTCTTACTGCTAAAGATGCATTATATAAGACAGTTTTGGATTATTTTAGTGCTGAACAAAATGATGATATTATAAATAAGATTAATTTAGTATTAGGTTCTACATATTCAGGACAGCAAATAAATACTGCATCATCATTTTGTAATTGCAAAGGTTCTAATAATGGATCTATGACAGATTCATGTGCTACATTATATTCTAATGCAATGTTAGAGCATTTGAAGATGATGTTAGGAGATAATGATTTTTATTGTTCATGGATGTTCGTAGACAATAAACCTAATGAAGAATTAATAGGTTACTTAGAATATTTGATATTTAGATTAAAAGACAAAGGATTTACATTATCTTATTCTAACACTGGTAATTGTCCTTGTCCAAATACTAATAGTACTAATGATGAAAAGAACTATAAAGTACTTGATAATTATGTCAAGGTTCTTGAATTTATAAATACTTGTAATATTAAACCTAATATCAATAAAATCAAATTGTGGGGATCTCAGTTTGGGGAACTTCTTCCAAAATTATACTTTGTTTAACAGATTATGAAAAGCATGCAAGATATAGTAGATTCTACGGAAATTATAGAATCAAATGGATATGATGAGGTTATAAAACTTTTACAAGAAGCAAAAGAACAAGATGTACCATTAGATGAAGGAATAGGTAAAGCGCTTTTAGGTGCTGCTGCTGGTGTTACTATTGGACCAGCAGTAATGAAAGGCGTATGTAAAGTTTTAGGTATTTCTGAAACTGGGGCGCTTGGAAATCTAATGACATCAAGATTAATACTTACTGCTTTAGGTGGATATTTAGGATATAAAAACTAATTAAGTACAAAAATGAGTGACTTTTCAGAATCACATAAGATTATAAATGACGAGATTATCACTAATGGCGCCGGTGAAATTACTGGTGCTATTATGAATGATGTTTTGAATACACTGTTAGATGATACAAAATCGCATATTGATAATCTTGAACAGCAGACTACCGAATTAAATTCTAATAAGAGTAATATCTTATATATGAAACAAGCTGAATATGATAGATTACGTGAAACTGGTCAGGTCATAGAAAATAACATATACGTAATACTTAAAGCACAGAATCCTTGGAGAATATATATAGGTAACTTTAAGTTTGCAGAAAAAGAATACGATCCAAACGCTAGTGTTGGATTCCCGTATACATTTCCAATTATATTTTAACATATACATATGGCAATAGATATATCAGATCTTAATGATAAAATTCAAAATGAAGGTGATACTCCCAAAGGTAGATTAGATTATACCGAATTTAATAGAATGGTCAATGCCATTATAGAGCTTCAAAGTAGTGGTATAAAAACCATGACAATTAATAATGGTGAAGTAAAATTTAGACCAGATGATAATGGTAATGTTAACCTTATGATATCTGAGTCTAACTATAATTTATCGTTAACTACAACTGTTTCTGGTAACCCACCTTATAATATTGCACTTAATGGAGAATTTATGATGCATGTCAAAGTTCTTAATAAGTTCATAGAAGGGGACAGTGCTTCAGACACTTATACTGCATGTAAAGCAGAATTCTACTGTAATAATTCTATAGTGCATTCTAGAGAAGTTTATGATAAGGAAGAATTTGATTTTAACTGGGGACCATATCTTTCTGAAGGTAAGAATACAGTATATATTAAAGTAGACAATAATTTCGGAGAAGTAAAGACATCTAATCCAGTTGAAATTAACGCAATATTCATTCAATTAGATGTCGTCAACTTTAATGATTTAGAGATTAAGAGTGGCGATACTTGGCCACTAGATATTAGAGTAACAGGTACAAGTGCAAATGTGCACATATTTATAGACGGTAATGAGATTATTACTGCATACCAAAGCGCAGGTGCATTAGTAACTTATGATATTAGTAAAGGATTGACTAATGGTACTCACATATTAGAAGCATATGCCGTTTCAGATATCAATACTACCGTAAAGACTAATACAATATCTTACGAGTACATATATTCTATAGAAGCATATTCTTCTCCTATCATAGCAACAGAATTAAGAGATGATTTTGCAATCCAATTATATAATATACTTAAAGTTAAATATTGGATTTATTATAAAGGGTTTAACGGTAAGAAAAATGTTTCACTTACGTTGTTTGATGACTTAAATCCTAATATTTCAACATCTACTCAGGAAATTGAACTAGAAAATGGAATATCTAAGAAATATATTTTTGATGTTGTTTTATTTGAACAGACTCTTGTAGGCCCTAAAAACATCAAGATAACTATAGATGATGAAGAACGCATAATTCCTATAATAGTTCAAGAACCTGAATATGAACTTAAACAAATTGAAGGATATGATGTTTATTTAAGTTCTGCTGGTAGAGATAATAAAGACAATAACTATAATGACTGGTCATATGGACAATATCATGTGACATTTGCAGATGATATCGACTTTACCGATACTGGTAGTGGATGGATCAATGATGTCGACGGAAATAAAGCACTTCATCTTAGAAAAGGAAAATACATATCTTTAAATTATAAACCATTTGCTACTAACCCTGCTTATGGTAATAATTCAGATATTCCTGGTACTAAGAAAGGATTGACATTCTCTATAGAATTAGCGACTAGAAACTGTATAAATCGTGATGCATCTGTTGTTAGATGTATGTATAATGGAATAGGGTTTGAATTCTTTGCTAATAAGATGATATTCCAAAACTCTATTCAATCGATGACTGCTGAATATAAAGAAGATACCCGTGTAAGAATTGACTTAGTCATCGAAGGCAGCCCAATAGCATATACTTATTATGACTATAATGATAAGACATATAAGACATCAGAAGAAGCAAGAATGCTTGTATATGTTGATGGTGTGTATCAGCAAATGTTATTGATGTCAGAATATTCTAATTTTAAACAGGATATTCCACAAGATATTGAAATCGGTTCTAATTATTGCGATATTGATATTTATTGTATTAGAGCATATAGTACTGCATTAGATTTTAAAGCAATTACTGACAACTATTCGTTTGACACTCCTGTTGTTGCTGATAAGATTAATATTGCTAAACGTTGTAATATATTTGATAGTAAGTTGAATGTTACATATAAAGGTCTTCAAGAAGCTAGACCTGAGTTACCTATTATGATTGTAAGTATGAAAGATCTTCCAACATCTAAAGACAGACTAGCTGTAGCATCTACATCATATACTAACCCATTAAATCCAGATGATTATGAAAGGGGCAATGCATCATTTACTGTTGGGGCTAATGCAGAAATGGGTAACCAAGGTACATCGTCAATGAACTATCCAATGCCATATAGAAACTTTGACTGGAGAATATCTAAAAGTTCTATAGAAAAGCCGTTTATCATTGGAGGACAAGGGTATAAGAAATATCCTATGTATTTAGGTATGCCGCCTATTAAGAAGTTCACATTTAAAAAGGACTATGCTTCTTCAGAAATGGCAAATAATGCTATATGTTCGTCGATCATAACAGATATGGCATGTGGTATTTATGAAAACTATCCTGATGTTCTTTCTCCAGCAATGCAAGATGCTGTTGCTTCGGGTAAATCACCAGACACGTATAGATTAGGACTTAAATCAATTCCTATGTTTATGTTCAATTACTATAATAATGAATATACTCCATTAGGAATGTTCAACTTCATACCTAATAAGAATGAAGAAGAATACCTCGGATTCACAAATACCGGTTTACATAAATTTACATTTGCTGATAGCAGAGCACAGTCTTGGGAAATTCGAGATAACAATATATTTTGGGATTTTTATTTGAATCCTACAGGTAAAGATTCTGAAGGTAATATAGTTAATGATGTTTTTAGATATTATGAAGCTATTTATCCAAAAGACAATACTGCAGAAACTGGAGACTTTGGTGAAATAAAGAATGAATCAGATCTTAATAATGCTATCAACGAAACTCAGGATATATTAAGACTACATAATTGGTTAGTTGACACAAATCAGGCATTGGCAACCGGAACTCTTTTATCTAATCAGTATGTAGATTCTTCTGGTCGTAAATTCGAATACGATACTGCTGAATATAGACGCGCTAAGTTTATGAATGAACATAAAGATTATATCATTCTTGATTCATGGGTACTCTATTATATTTGGAGAGAACAATTTTGGATGATGGACTCTGGTTCAAAGAACTTACAGATTCATACATTCGATGGTATTCATTGGGGAGCTCATGTACGCGACGCTGATACCGGCGTAGGTACTGATAACGAAGGTAAGTTAGTATTCCCACATTATCTTGAAGATGTTGATTTTAGAGACGATAAAACAAATGAATTCATATTTAATCAGACAGTACAACCTGAAAATTCGTCAACAGTACTTAACGGACAGCTAGGATCAATTTGGATAAATATTAGAGACTGTTATAAAGATAGAATTCAAGAGATATATAATGCATTGTTCTCTAATAGTGTGAAAACTAAATTTAGTTATGATGAGGCCATTAAGTGTTTTGAAGATCATCAAGGACAATGGTCAGAAGCATTATATAACTTTGGTTCTAAACAATACTATGGAGGAACGCCATATTCGAAATGGATTTCTTCAGGATTAGGTGATAAAAAGAACCAAAGAAGATATTGGTTATACTATGGATTCAGATATAGAATGTCTAAATACCATGCAGGAAGCGGTGTAAACAGAATAACGTGGAGAACTTATGGTTCTGGAAGTGACTTGTTGATTAAACCTTATTGTGAATTATATGTTTGCTTAGGTTTTGGTACTTATGACTACAAGACAACTAAACGTTATAGATGTTTGAATCCTTCTGAAGGTGTACTAATAAAGAATGAATATACACAAGAAGTAACTGATAACGTTTGTTACTTATTCAATGGTGACTTAATAACAGATCTTGGAAATCTTTATGAATTTGGAGATATTGGGTCATTAGATTTAACTGTTGCAAAACGATTGAGGTATTTAAGAGTAGGTAACAATAAGAAGAAAGATCTTTATTCTAATAGTAAACTTACATCTATAACCTTAAGTAATTGCGAATCGCTTGAATATATAGACTTCACTAATTGTAGAGGATTTGGTAAAGGCGAAAATCAAAACGGTATATTTGCCCTTCAATTACAGAATCAGTCATTACTTCAAGAGTTCTATGCTAGCGGAGCAACGATGACTAACGTAATGTTCCCTGAAACTCCATCATTAAGAGTAATTGAATTAGGTAGTGAATTAACCTCATTAGACCTTCAAAATCTTATAGGACTTGAATATTTCTCTATAGACGGTGGTTCTAAAATTCAGACACTTAAGATGAATAACTGTGGTACAATCAGTTCTGAACAGTCGTATAATATTTTAGTACAGATATTCTCTGGAGAAAACGTACTTAAGAATGTAGATATTAGAGGAATAAATTGGACTAATGCATCTGGTGAAATTCTTGAAAAATTATGTGATCTTAACGCCAATTTAAGAGGAATAATAAATATGCCATACTTAGGAAGTATGTCATATGAATTAAAAACTAAATTAATAGAAAAATACGGTAATATAGATGATCCAGCAAATAGTCTTTATATAACATATAAATCAGAAGCTATTGAGGCATTAAACATACAAGATAAAATCTATTATTCTAGTCCCGGTCAATATGAAATAGAGTTTTCAGTTTCTAATTCAAAAGGTAATAACTTTGTTGTGAATAGTATCAAATATGAATTAGAAGATAACCTGTATTCAACAATAGATTCTACAACTGGAATTTTAACAGTAAATAGAATTGGGGAAGAAACCGAAGATGGAACAGGCCCACATGCAAAATTAACAGTATCTATGGAATTATATGACGTAGATATTTATGGTAACTTAAACATTAATGATATATATAAAATAACTTGTGAATCTGAACTTAACTTTTGGAATAAGACATTAAAGATTGGTGATATAGTTTATGCTGATGGATTTATTTCATCCCCTAAAGATTATGCTATGTATGTTCAGCAAGGTAAATTCCCTGTAGGCGTTTGTTTTTATATAGATGAAATAAATCCTGAACTTAAATTAATGTTCTCATTAAAGACTATAACTCTTCAACAATCATTAACTATTTGGGGTCCTACAACAAATAGTACTTATGGAATACCGGGATTAATATTAAGTGAAGAAAACCGAGACATAGATGTTTATGATATACAAGACATTCCTAATTTCTCTAGTACTGGATTAGATTCAATATTACCAAATAATTATACATGGAATGATATGTGTATATTTGATGGAGAAAAATATAATTTCGTTAAGTTTTCTTCTAATTCTGCTGCTGGGTCTTTAGGATTTATGACAGCACAAGCAAATAAGAATGGTTATAAAATTGGTGATACTGTCCCTGTAGGAAAATACTATACATCAGCTATAATATACTTACGAAATAAAGTTTTAACTGACAATAATATTGTAAATCTCGGTTTACGAATACCTGTAGATAACTACAATAATAATAATGAAAATGAATTTAACGATTTGTATTCATTAGTCGAAAGATCTAACCTTATTTCTAATGATTATGGTAAATTATACAATTTATATTTCCCTGGAATTTCAGCATGTTATGCGTTTCAACCAACATATGCGTCTATAATTCTTGATAAATATAAAGCACATAATTGGTTTATGCCAGCATCAGGAGACTTAACAAGAATAGGATATTATTTATATTTGTATGCTACGAATAATACAACTATTATGAATAAATTTAAATCGTTATTTGAAAATAATATTTTAACTGAATCATTTTTTAGTGGTCAACGATTTATGTCAATCAATGAGTCAACATATCATGGTACTCCTGATAGATCATGGTCTATAAGCTTAGATATGTTTAATAGTGTAAACGGTAGTATATATGGATTTAATCTTCAGGGTGTTGGAAACAATAATGTATTTTATCCTTATTCTAAATATATGACAATGAAGATATTACCAATTTGTCAAATCTAAAAATATTAATTTATATATGAATACTAATAAATATACATATGCATTAGATAACTTAGTTGATAAAGGACAAATTATACGAGTAGTTTCAATTCAACATAATGATTTTTCTGAACCGATTGAATTAATAATTGGCCCAACTGAATTTTGTTATAACGGTTTAGTAAATAAAATTATTTCGCATAAATATCCAAACGACAAAATGCAAGCAATTATTAATAATTATCTTTTAGAATCAGAAGATGAAATAATATTATCTGAATTTATGGATATGCAATCTTGGCGTTCAGAAAGTAAAAAAATTGCTAAAGAAATTTTAGAAAAATTTAATTAATTGTTTAACGGTCCCTTACGGACCGTTTATTTTTATATAAGTAAGGAGAATAAAAGACAATGGCTAATTTAAAGATATCGCAAGTAGAAAAAACACAAGACATGGACACCGATGCTTATGTACTCGTTGTTCAAAACGGTAAAAACTACAGAATGTCAATAAAAGAAGCTATAGCAGCTAATGCAGATATTGATGATGTAGATCTTTCAAATTATTATACGAAATCAGAAACTACAACTATTATAAACGATGCTATTGAAGATTTTAAAGTTGTTTCTGATGAAGGGAACGTCACTACTATTACTGAAGTAGTAAATACTGTAGAAACTCAGACGGAAAAAATAGTAGAATTAGAAACTACTACCGAGGCTCAAGCAGAACAGATAATTCAATTAGAAAATATAGTGCAAAATATAAATAAAGATGTCGCAACAGAAGAAGATGCTGAGGCGACATTTGATAATATATTTGTATATTAATGGAGGAATAGATAGTGGCAGAAACAAATAAAAACAAAAAAGTAGCAACAGTAGGTTATGTAGAAACAATTTTACATAAGCTACAAGATTGGATGCCGTTCAAACGCAAGAATGACGGAATAATACAGGATTCAAGGGGCGAAAATGGCGAGCAGACTCTCCAAACTATAAACAATGGTGAGATTGCTTTAGGTAAATATAATAAAACAGATATCGATACAATCTTAAGTATAGGTATAGGTTCTAGAGAAGAAAGAAAGAATGCAATATCTTTTAAGAAAAATGGTGAAATATTTATCGTTACAGATATTGTAAACTATAAAACAGAATCTTTACAAAGTATTTTAGATAAAAAGGGAGTTACTATTCTATCGGATGAATCTGAGTTAGAAGAGTTTAAGACAGCAGATAACCTAGGAAGAATGTTTTACATTAATTCTGAAAATGGAGGATTATATGTAATAAGTTATAAAATACCATCTGGGTATGATGCATTTAAAATAGCTAGTTCTGTAGAAACTGATTTATCAAACTATTATACCAAGGAAGAAGTCAATAAATTAATAGACGCCATAAATGCAGGCGACATTGATTTAACTAACTATTACACTATTTTACAGATAGATGAAAAGGTTGAAGCATTACAAGAACAAATTGATAATATAGACGATAGATTGACGTTTGTAGAAGACGTTATTGAGACACCAATATCTACAGAAGATTTAGAAGGTATTATTGGTTTAGATATGAATAAAGATGGAAAAATAGGTAAATAAACAATAAAAAATATAAATATATAACAATCATATGGCTGATTTAAAGAAATTTTTAGATTTAGATGGTGTAAGAACACTTTGGACTGCTATTTCTCAAGCAGATGATGCTCTTACTACAGCTACAGCAAATCTTTCAACATCAAAAGCAGGTTTCATCGCTTATGATGAGGTTAATAAGAAAATCAACTTATGGGCATCTGCTGATGATGCAGTAATTGATGGTAAACAACCTCTTAGTTCAATTGATGCTTCTGCGTTTGTAAAGGACGGAATGTTAAATTCTGTTGAAGTTGTTGAAGCTTCAGAAGAAGCTCCAGTAGAGGGTCATACTAGTGGAACTTATATCAAATTTACATGGAATACTGATAGTGGAAAAGAAGAATCCACTATTATTGAAGCAAGTAAAATTGGTAAAATTTACAGTGGTTCAGAATCTATAGAAATCGATGAAACAACAAATGCGATTTCTGTGAAAGAAGTAGACGCAAATATTACTAAAACTACTAGACAGATGACAGTATCTTCTGCTATTGGGGACTATGCTGCAAATACTGTTATACCTGAGGGAACTGATATTATGGCTATTCTTGCTAATATCTTTGAAAAAACCCTTAGTATTAAAACTACTGCGCCTGCCGCATCAATGTCTTTAAGTAGTGGTGATAATGCTGGAACTTATGAATACGGATCTGAAATTAACGCAACATGGACAGCATCATTAAATGCAGGTTCTTATGCTGGAGATGGTTGGACAACTAATCAACCTACTGGTGTTAGCGCCAAATCACATACATGGACAAACGCTTCTGGAACATCAAATGTAGGAACAGTTGCTATTGACTCATTGACTTCAGCAGTTACTGTAAAATGTTCAATCAGTTATGACGCTGGTAACATGCCAGTAGATAATAAAGGTAATGAATTACCTGGAAAGAGAATTGCCGCAGGATCTAAAGAAGCAACAAAAACATATACACCTAAGAAATACTGGTGGATAGGTTCTAGAACAGATAAATATGAAGATACTACTTGGGATTCTGCTAAAGTAAGAGATCTTAACTTATCTCAAGATTGGACTGACCAAAAAACAAAAACTGTTACTTTCCCTGCAGGAGCTAAACAACAAGTAATTGCTGTACCAGCAGGAACATCATGGACAGCTAAAGACGGTTCAGGAGCAGATATTACTGCCACATTTAAAAGCGAAGATGCACCTAAACAAACGATATCTGTAACTTGTGGATCAGAATCTGTAAGTTATGATGTTTACGTAGCACCAGCTAATGCAGGTCTTGCTGCTGATTCAAAAGCAACAATAACATTAGGATAAAAATATTTAGTATTTAATTATATATGGCAAGTATATTTCCAACCGGTTTAACATATAGTAGAAATACCAAAGATCCATTACAGAGTAAAATTGTATGGGCAACCCTAGCAGATGCTAGCGTATATGTAAATAATCCAGATGAAACTGCGTATGTCGGTATGACTTTAGCAGTAACAAATGACGCAGTAGCAAAGAATAATGGACTTTGGTATGTAGAAGCAATTGGAACAAAGGCTAATCCAACTGCAGGTGTACTTAAGAAAGTAGGTTCTAATGAGGTACTTACCGCAGATAATTATTCTGCAGCAGTTATTTTGGCAAAAACTGCTCCTGTAGGAACTCTTATTAAAGTTGCTGCTTCAGAAGGAAGTACTGAAGAAAATAATTTCCATGCAGCAGGTTTCTATATTGTAAGTGTAACAGGCGCAAATCCTTCAATATTAATGCTTTCTACTACTTCTGGTGAAGATATGGACCTTGATGCAGTAATTACAGCATTAAGTGATCTTCAAAAAGAAGTTGCAAAGAAGGCAGATTCTGACGATGTTTATGATAAAGACACCGCTGATGCAACATTTGTAAAGGATGTACAAGGACAAAATGTATCAATAGATCGTGCTACAGGTATCGTTACTGTTGATATGTCAGGAAAGGTCGATTCAACAGATTATAACCAATTTGTAAAAGACACTAATGATGCGTTAGATGCAAAATTAGAACTTTCTGATTTAGCTGAATATGCAAAAACTGCAGATGTAGTATCTAATGATACCTATACTACAGATAAGAAAGCAATAGATGATGCAATTGAAGCATTAAATACAGAAGTAGGAAATAAAGCTGAAGGCGAAACTCCTGCATCGGGTATTTATAAAGTAATTGATGACGTTGCCAATGCATTACGTTCAGACATTACAGCAATTCCTAAGTTTGATATTTTACCTGTTGATGAGCTTCCAACTGAAGGAATTTCGGAATCAACTGTTTACTTAGTTAAAGACAAGGTTTCTGAAGGAGACCTTTATACTGAATATATCTATGTAAACGGAGCTTGGGAAAATCTTGGTAAGCAAACTGTAGATTTAAGTAGTTATGCAACTACTGCAGCGATGAATCAAGCTATTTCTGATGCAATTGATGCATTAAAGATAAGTGATTACTATAAGAAGACAGAAGTTGACAATTTACTTAATGACAAAGCTAATGCATCAGATCTTGATAACTATGTTAAAACATCTGTTTTAAATGATTATGTAACAGTAACTTCTTTAAATGAATATAAAGAATCTGTAAATGACACATTAGAAGATTATGTTACTGGACAATCATTCGAAGATTTTAAAGATGCACTTGATAAGACATTAGAGAATAAGTTAGAACAAAGTGATTTAGCTGATTATGTAACTTCACAAAGTCTTACAGATACATTAGGTAGTTATGTAACTTCACAAAGTCTTACAGATACATTAGGTAGTTATGTAACTTCACAAAGTCTTACAGATACATTAGGCGGATATGCTACTACAACAGCTTTATCTGATGGTTTAAATCTTAAAGCTGATAAGACATCTCTCGATTCTTATGTTCTTAAGAATGCTATTGAAGTTAGTGAATCGCTTTCATTCGTTGGTGAGGCAATAGAAATTACTTCTATTACTAATGAAGATTTAGCAGGTATTATTAACGCTGCTGAATAACTTTATGATATAGTAGGAGAGATTATTATAAAATCTCTCCTACATTAAAAGTTTAAAAATAAAAAAAAATATTAAATACTTATAAAATGGCTAAAAAATTTTTAGATTTAACCGGTTTACAGAAATATGATGAGTTATTAAAGGGCAAAGTTGCGACAGATATTAAGGCTGTTCAGGATGACTTAGATACTAGAAAAGTAAAAGATACTAGTGATTCTGCTACGATTACTTGGTCAAAGGGTGCAGATGGCAATTATACTGCTTCTGTTGCCGGAGATGTTGTTGTAGATTCAACATATCAAACTGTAAAGACAAACGCAAATAATTCAGCTGCTGCATGGACAAAATTTTTACAAGGCGCTGGTGACGTATATCCAAACGGTATTACTCCAGTTTTAATTGATCTTGCTACTAAAAGTTATGCTGACGATGCAGCTGATGACGCTGAAAAGAACGCTAAGTCATATGCTGATAGTTTAGCTTCTAATTATGATGCTGCTGGTTCTGCTGCTGCTGCAGAAAGTGCTGCTAAGTCATATGCTGATAGTTTAGCTTCTAATTATGATGCTGCTGGTTCTGCTGCAAGTGCTGCTGCAGGTGCATTATCTGATGCAAAAAAGTATACTGATGACGAAGTCAAAAAGGTTGATGATAAAATATCATCTATTAATACAGCTATTGCAGGTGGAGTACACTTTATCGGTATTAGTTCTTCAGAAATTACAGATAAGGGAACACAAACTCCTACTATTGAAGGATGGACCGGTCCACTAAATAAAGGTGATATTGTTATTAATAATGCCGGCGAAGAATTTATTTGGGATGGCGCTGCATGGCAGAAATTAGGTGATACTACTGCAGAACAAGAGAGACTTACTGATCTTGAAGACTACGTTTCAACTCTTATGGGAGATGAAAATAAAGCAGGTTCTGTAGCTAAAGCTCTTAAAGATGCTAAAGATTATACTGATTCATCAATTGAAACTTTAGTTGGCGTTAACGGTCAGGTAGGTAAGAATACAGCTGCTATCGCAACATTAAATGGAGATGATAAAACTGTAGGTTCTGTAGCTAAAGCTCTTAAAGATGCTAAAGATTATGCTGATCAATCAGAAGCTGATGCTAATGATTATACTGATAATGCAATTGATAATTTAGTAGGTGTTGATGGTCAGGTAGGTAAGAATACAGCTGCTATCGCAACATTAAATGGAGATGATAAAACTGAAGGTTCTGTAGATTATAAGATTGCACAAGCTGTAGCAAGTATTGAAGACAACATTGATTCAATCGAAATCTCTGATATTGAAAAATTATTTGAATAACGTAATTTTCTAATTTTATCTGAACAAATCCTCTAGATATCTAGAGGATTTTATTTTTACATATATAAAGATTTAATCAATATATGGCAGATACAAACAATCAAAAAAGTTTCCTAGATTACGCAGGTTTAGCATTATTCTGGAATAATATTAAGAAGATAATTGAAGATAATGAATTAGTTACAGCAACCGCACTAACTGATTTAGATACTCGAATTGATGATATAAAAGGTTTAGTAGCACAATCCTCTCCTATAATAGAAAAGACATACGCAGAACTTAAAGCAATTAAAGTTAATAGACAACTAATACCTGGACAGCAATATAAAATAACTGATTATGTAACAACGGTTAATAGTGAATACTTAAGTAGTGGTATTACTGTTACAGGAGATTTACATTTATTTGATATTGTTGTTACTGCTAATACTACGAGTGGATTCTATGAAGTTGCTAGAGCTGTTTATAATCCTAATAGAGATACGTACTTCGAAAATTCTAATCTTAATGCATGGAAAATATGGTATTGTTTTGATAATGACCGAAATAGATTCAAATGGGCTACCGAAGATGGCACTGGAGTAATATATAGAATGATTGATGAATGGAATAATGATTGCCCGTATGATTTTAAGAATATTGTAATGTCAGATTGGTCTGGTACTTTGCCTGGAGGTGGATTATTTTATACTTTTACAGTTTTATATGATGATGGGAATTCTGGCAGAGAAGATGCATCATTATATGGGTATTGTCATAATAATACTATTAAACCAACTTGTGATATTATAAATGGTGAATATAATTATTTATTAAACCGTATAATTTTTATAACAGGTGACGGCGAACTTATACATGGAAACTATTTAGATACTGGATGTCAGGAAAATGTATTTGGATATGGATGCTATGGTAATAAACTTGGTTCTAATTGTATAGGTAATATTTTTGGGAAATATTGTAATCATAATACAATTGGGGATTCATCAGAAGTAAATGTTTTAGGCGATTATAGTAGTTATAATTCTATAGGTAAAAGATGTTGGAGTAATAAATTTTCGGGTTCTGCTTCTGGTGAAACATTTGGAAAACATTTTGAATACAATATTATTGAAGACGGGTGTTCATACAATATTTTGTATTCAACTGAAACTGGTACAGGGAATAGTACTGTTAGAAACTATAGGATAAATAGAGGTGTTAGTGGGACGTATGATAATCCAATGTTAATCGACGCACAATATCGTAATGCGGAAAATGTTTGTAATGTTTATAAGAAAGGTAATGTTGCAGTAGTTGCATATATACAATATTAAGAATTTTGTATAATGCTCAATATATACAAAATTGAAGAGGTCTTTAAAGACCTCTTTTTTCTTTTAGTTGCTTAAGTAAAATCTCTCTAACTTCTATAAATGATATTGGTCTGTAGTTGTTATTATCTACACCTACGTCGTACATTGTTTCTCTAAGAGCCGACATAACTTCTGGAGTTTCTCCGCATTTACCATCTTTTGTATGAAGATGTCCATATAGCTGCCAAACAGGTTTATCTCTATTTATACCTCCATAAGTAGCAAATGGAAAATGGTTAAGATAGATATGCATTCCATCACAGACAATCTGAAGCTGATTACCAACCCAATAGAACATATCAAGATATTTCTCTTTAATGTTCTTCATATCATGGTTACCAAGAATCAAACAAATCTTACCGTTGAGTTTAGGGATCCATGTCTCCCAAGTATCATCACCTCCAAAAGCAATATCTCCCATATGAAATACCCAATCGTTAGGACCAACTACAGCATTCCAATTCTCAACAAGTTTCTCGTTCATCTCCTGAACATTTGCAAATGGACGATCACAATATTCTATAATCTTTGCATGCCCAAAATGAGTATCTGATGTGAACCAAACATTCAATGCCTTTCCAAAATCATTAACTTTACCCTTAGTCAAGATCTCATAAATCACCCTATTTTCCATTTCTTAGTCTGTTATAAGTTCAACTTCTTTAATCTCTATAATTCCTTCTTCTATAAGCTGAGGTAGCATTTCTCGTATAGATTCCATAATCTTACCTTGGGTTTTATAATCAAACCTCCCATTTATTTTCTCCATACAGAATCTATGTGATAACCAATCTATCATTGAATTCTCTAGAGCACCTTTCTTAGTATATGTCTTCTTTCGATTATATCCAGTATAAAGCTCTCCATTGATATATCCAACGTATACTTTCTTGTTTATCTTCTGATTAGACTTCTTATCCCAATACTTATTAAGGGAAATCTGTGAAATGAATTCTTTAATCTGTTCCATCTGTCATGATATTTAATTACACCATTAAAATAGAAAAGTCTTGAAATTTTTCAAGACTTTATATAAATTATTTTCCAGACAATGTTTTAAACTTCAAAAATTCGTCGTATAGACTCCCGTACTTTTCTGTAAGTTTCTTATATGTACTTAACATCATTCGTTCATAATCTGGATTTGTCGCATATCGCTTACCTTCAAAATTCACATAATTATTCATTAAATCCATTTCAGTCTTTGTTTCACCTGTTGAAACATCATATAGATAATCGTTCTTTAGAAGCTTAATATATGGTTCAATCGATTCATCAGGGTGTGAATGCTTATCCATATGTTTTGAACCCTTTCCATCATAGGCTTTAACATTAAATGCTGAATTCATCTTCTGTCCAAGACCTGTTGTAGCAAATGATGATTCTACTTGTGCTTGTGCAACTACGAAGAAAAGATCCATATTATATTCATCGCATTTATTCACA
>JAEIGA010006756.1_pt1 | contig 17449 bp, 24 predicted proteins | sample 9270691 | NCBI WGS metagenome assembly JAEIGA01 (sample SAMN17057246, study PRJNA624740) | gut metagenome | biome: biome; isolation source: fecal sample | host: Bos grunniens | place: China: Xizang | collected 2019 | reverse complement strand
ACCTCCACCCAACACAATTCCAAACTTGAATGCTTTTCTTACAGCCCCGATGGCATCATCAAGTTTTAAAGCTAGGATCTTATACTCAGTAACAGTTGGTACTCCAACCTTGATCTTAACGATCCCGTTAGTTAATGATCCAAGTCTACGTTCATATAGAACACGATCCACTTGGTTAAGTTTATATCTATCTTTAGCTAACTTATCACGGTATACTTTAGTTCTGCTTTCGATCATTTCATTGTGTTCGAAACTAAAGATAGTCTTATCTATTTCAACCACAACATGACCCACCTTACCACAGTGTTTGAATTCATATTCACCTACACCTTGGCTGGCATCCTGAACAGTACCTCCAGTAACTGCAGCACAGTCCATGTATACATCATCCATCTTAGCTTCATTCACAAATACAAATTGAAATTTAAACTTGTTACTAATAAGCGTGTCAATTAGAAGTCTAAGAGTATTCGGATTAAAGTTTGGATTCAATACAAACAGGAATGGTTTCGTAATCTCTTCAGCTGGGATGCTTTGGAAGAATTTATTTATCCCGACTTGGGTCATGATTCCTTCCTTCATTAGGACAACCCAGCAATCATCAGCTTCCCACTTCTCACCATCTGCACATAAGTTACGCATTGCATCTGTCATGTAACCAGACTCCATTGTGTAACCAGAAGTATGTTCTATCTTCATACCCATGGCATCACGATCATGTTCGATTAAGACATTCATGTCCTTACCACATTCTCTGTATGCACGAGTCACTATGTCCCCGATCTCTGGGATCTTAGTTGAGATGTTTGCAATGTGACGAACATATCTGCTGTTCATTTTCATCTTCTCTTTATGTAGCATTCCTCTTACCACACGGATGTCTTCCTGAATGTGATCAGCTACAACTTGAGGATGTTCGCCTCGATCTATCTTCTCACATCCTAGTTTGTATAACTCATTAGTTAGAAGTACAGTTAGAGTTGTTCCATCCAGAGCTTCCTTCTCTGTGTTACTAGCTGCTTCGATCATATCCATTGCGATCATCTTCTTGAACCCATCCATCTTCGCAGCTTCTTTAGCTACAGTAACACCATCATCTGTTAGTGTTGGCTTACCAAAATCATTGTCGATTGCTACATATAATCCTTTAGCCCCCATTGTAGGTGTTACAAGATCAGCTACCTCTTGGAATGTTTCTCTTACCAGGTCACGGCATTCCTTACCTGTCTTGTAACTAAGCATGAGTCTTCCTACTTTCTAAAGATTTCTTCACATCTCCAACACATTTGTAGATCTCTTCGTATGACTCAGCACATGCATCTACCAACTTCTCATCATGAAAGCAATCATCTTTATCTTTACAAAAGAATATAGCATGGGCTACTTCATGAGCTAGGTTTCTTAGTACGATCTTCTCATCATAAAGATCACCCATCATTAAATGTATTGCACGTTCAGCAGGAATAATAAATCCATCTGAACCATAAGGATTTTCCATGTCTACCTTATATCTATCAGGGAATGCCATGTATCTTTTCTTCATGGATTCTTCATATGCATTCATCGCTACAATATCATCCCAGATATATACGTTGAACACTGTTGATTGTATTACTATCTTGGTTAAATATTTACCTTGCATTAATTTCTGCCTCCATTTCTTTGAAATGTCTTTCTATCTTTTTGCTCTTCTCATGGTTAACTATAATATTATCTATATTATATTTACCCTGAATTTGTTCAATTAAATTTTTAACATCAGCTATCTCAGTGATGATTTCTTCTACAGCTGTGGATAATCCTTCAGCTTGTCTTGTTTCATATTTAGTTATAGCTTCGTTAAGTTCGTGTACTTCTTCCACTAACTTACGTTGTTGGCACTCGATCCCATGGTACTCCATTGCGAATCGTTGTTTATCTTTGATGCCTCTGCATTCTCTAATAAGCATATAACTCCTCCTATCCGATATCTTTTAGATAGTTCTCTAGTATTTCTTTAACAGCTTTCTTGTAGATGACACCTTTATCTGTAGTTTCATAAGCTTCTTTAAACATGCCTAATAGAAACATAGAGAACTCCTCTTGGTCACATTTTCTAAGCTTAGTTAATATCTTGTTTCCTCCCTTATATTTAATAGTAACTCTACTATTTCTTACAAAGAATCCTGATATTATATTACCTAATACATAATTATTTTTACTGTCTGTTCGTTTGATTTGTATCATATGTGATCTCCTTTCTTAAAATTTTTGGTTGAAGGTTAGGGTCATCCTTCAGTTTCTCATTGCGTGAATGGATTTCCCTAACCACTTGGTTGTGACGCATCTCGAGTTTATTGATCTCAATCATGATTCTGTTTAACTCGCATGCCAATTCAAACATATCCATATCCGATACGTCTTTCATATTATTTCCTCTTTGCAAGTGTAAGTATCTTGCAGTTTTCTTCTAGAGTCTTCTCAGACTCAAAGCTCTTGCGAATGTATAACATCATTTGTAATCTTAATTGATCACTTATTGCTAGTTGATCTAGTCTTTCTATTAGTTGATCTGCTGCGTACTGTATGTCCGTCATCAGAAACTTCCTCTCTTAATGCTTTTACAAATTGCATGTTACATTCTAATTGTGCTCTAACTGTTTCAACAACTTCATTAATTAATAGATGAAGTTTCATAGCGTGTCTTTCTAAATCCATGATGCTAAATAAATTTTTAACACTAATTATAAAAGCTGCTACAGCAAACATTAAAGCTATGCAACTAATTGTTTCGTTCATTATAATGTCTCCTTCCGTTATACTCTAAGTTTAAAATATTATTGTTACTAAAGTCTGATGTGATTATTATTCTGTGTCTCATCCCATGATATCTAAATTCAGCATGAGCTGAATAGATATTGATTCCTTGAATCCAACCATCAGTCAGAACTTCAGTAACTTTGAAACCTCCCAAATGTTTCTTTAAGTCTTTGATGGTTCCTTCAAATCTGTAGTATCCACTACCGATTAACTTCTCAATCATCTAGTGCAAGAATGTCTGCATTGTTTACAATGTAGAATTCCCCTTCAGATGTTGTGATTATACTAGCAGCATACATTGGAAAGTATGCAGTGCCTTTGATATCAGGGTCAGTTGATTGTACAACTGTACCAGTAACAATATCTTTTCGGTTTTGTGTTTCGTTGTTAACACTTAAACCATTACCTAAAGTAGTTGATTGTTTCTCTAATTTAATTAGAGTGTTGTTATTTAATACTCTCATTATCTCATCTCCTTAAGTAATTCTTTACACATATCAACGATTTCATTCTTGTTCATTTGTTTACTTTCGTTTTTAATTTTGTCTAACACGTGTTTAGCTCTTGTTATTTTTCTTTCTTTATAAACTAAAGCGTGTTCACATTGTTCAATATCTCTTTCTAAATCTTCAAGATATTCTTTCTTAACTATAGTTAATCCAAACATGTCATCTACCTCCTTAATTATATTATACCACAGTCTACTATAATAGACAATAGAAAAAGAACTCTTTGAGTCCTTTTATCCAGAATGTTTATAAGTTGAAGTACCTTTAGGAACTTCTTTGTATTCTTTAACACTTCCATCCCATACCCAATACTTACCATCAGGTGTCTTCCAAAGATTTTGTTCTGCAGTTCCACCATCTTTAGTTGTAACAGTAACTTTATTACCGCTTTCACTAACTGGTCCATGATCATCAACCCACTTAGGTTGGTACCCATTCTTGAAGTATCCAAGTTGAGACCATCTTTCATTGTTCTCAGCATTTTGTCTATTCTTATTTTCGATAGCCATGTTCTCAGTTTGTGTTTGAATATTAGTTTGGATAGTTCTAAGCTTAGCATTGTTATCTTTTAATTCATCATATGTATCTCTAGCTATATCATTAGCGTCTTCTTGAATTCTTTCGCTTTCTTTATTTGCACGTACAGTTTCTTCATACTCATATTGTGCAAGTATTTTAACACCAGGATACTTAGTAACCTTACCAGTTTCTGGGTCTACCTTTTCTTTTTCAAATCCAAGTTTATCATAGTATGCATACGCAGCACTCATAACTTTATTAGCTCTATCCTTTTCAGCTTGAGTTGCATTAGGATTATTTAATATATCCTGTGCTACCTTTTCTTGTTTCATTATTTCACTAGCTTCAGGAGCTATGTAATAACCAGTCAACTCAGCTTCACGTATAGCTTTATTTAATTCATCTTGATATAACTCAAGAGCATAAGCTTTCATGTCAGCTTCAGCATACATACGAGCTACAGATAGCTGTGATTCTACACCGTATCTTTGCATCTCATCTTTAGTAAACATGTTTGCAGCGGTTGCAGCTTTAAGGAATGAAGTCTTACGTTCCTCATTTGAAACTTGACCTCCTCCATCCCAACCCATCTTATCTGCTGTTTGGTTTGACCCATACATTGCAGAGAAGAATTGATCCATTGCTTGGTTAGCTGCTTCATTAATAGCCTGCATACTCTTAGCGTAATCAGAAAGAACTTGAGTAGCTTCTTGATTGTATACACTTTGTGCTCTTTCTTCAGCTAGTTTATTCCAGTTATAATCTGCATCATTATCCATCTTGAATTGATCATCCATTGTCATGGTATCTTTCCAAGTAGTTTCATTTGTAACAGCATGATTAGTAGTTGACTGTGTTGTTACTGTTGGATCTTTACTTTGGTCTACGCTAGAATTATAATTATAATTTTCTTTATTTATATTATTAGCTATGTCATTAGCGTGATCTGGTTCACCAACTACACCTACATTTTGCATAGCACCTTTGATAGCATCTCTACTAGAATATAAAGAGTTAAGTAATTCATTATTACTTTCAGCTAGCTTTTGTGCTTGTTGTAGAGGTGCTGCTTTAGAGTCTGCGTCTAATACTTTAGTTGCTTCTTCCATATTCTAACCTCCTTATATACTTTCAAGGAATGCATTTGATTCCTTTAATCTCTTATTTTGTTCTTCGATCTGTTCTTGTGTGAATAATGTATTACCATTTTCTCCTAATAATAAATCAAAGTCAGTGTCTTTATAATCAACTTTAGTTAGTGATGCACTTGCTTTTTTATTATCACCCTTAGAAGTTTTTTCTTTAGATGCTTTAGTAGTTGACCCACCAGAAGAACCACCAGATGATCCACTGTAGTTTGTTTTTATAGTTCCTACGGCATCAGACTTGGTCTTTTGATTTGTCTTCTCATCATCGTTTATTGTTTCTTCTACATTTTTTGTTGAAGTAAATTGAGTATTATCAATTATTACGTCATTCATATAGTTCTCTTTAGAAGCAGCTATTTTATCTACGTCTGATACATAACCAGATACTTCATCTTTAGACATGAATCCACCTACTTGTGTATAGCCACCAGCTGATATTCCATATTTATTTTCAGATAAATTCATATCACCCCACCAATAAACAACAGTACCATCTTGATTTGTATATGCATAGACATTATAGTTTTTACCTTCCTTTTTTACAGTACCTATCTTTTCACTTTGTCGTAACGCATCATAATAATCTTCTTGTTTATTCTTTGGTAAGTTTTGCCAATCAGATAATTTACCACCATCTGCTTTGGTTACTTCATATGTACCATCACTATTTACATGAACATTAACAACATCATCTTGATCTTTTATTTTACCCATTTTTCCAGTATATGGATCCATAGCATAATAAACTTTCTTACCATTCTCTTCTTTAGATAAAACAATATAACTATTCTCATTATCTAAATCTCTTAAACCATATTCATATTTATATCCTTGATGTTTAACTGCATACTCTATAGCTTCTACAGACTTACTATTCATACCATCATATCTGTCAGGATCTTCTGAGCTAGGTAAATGTGAATAACTAGAATAGTTTTGTCTACCTATATACAATTGAGTTTGTTTACCAGAATCATCTGTGTAAGTTAAGTATGGTTTACTTGTAGTATCAAGTTTTAATCCTTGTTCTTGAAGAACTTGATCAACTGTTTTACCATCTGTAAGTTGTAATGATCCATCTGTTATTTGGTATCCAACACCATCCTTATTAAATATCCACAATTGTGCACCATTGTTATTAGTACGGATTACTCTTATTGTAGAATCTTTAACGTTATCTGGATAGTCAGTAACCTTTTCTACTTCAGATTTCTTTAACTTAGTATTAGTTAATGCATCTATATTAGAACCTTCAATGTAACCATTACCACTTTCATACTGTGCTTTAAGCCATGAAGTATCTTGAATAGATTGTTTATATGTATTGTAAGCTGTTTGATAATCATCACCAAGCACTTCTTTCATGTAAGCTCTATTAGTTACCATGAATGCTTGTGTTGGATTAGCCATAGCCCAATCATAAGTACTATCGTATTGACCAAATATAGATTCGAAGTCTCTAAATTCAAATCCTTCTGTAACAAAGTGATCATTATCAAATCCAATAACACCATCTTCATTTAGGTCTGCACCATATTGTAATTCCATCTGTGCATTATTAAATTGCCATTCACGTAATTGTAAATCATAATTATCTTTAGCTGCTTTTGATGATGCTTCAGCATTCTTTCTTTGAATATCATTAGCATCCCATTGAAGACGTTCCATCTCTTTATTGTGACGAACAGTCTCTTCATAATATAACATGTTCAAACATTTGATACCACGTTCAGTTATGTTATTAGCTTCAAACCAACGTGCTGTTGATGATGAAACTGATTGAGCTCTAGCTTTTTCATCATTTGTTGAATTAGGATCCTTAAGAACTTCATCAGCTATAGTCCATTGACCAAGCATATAATTAGCTTCTGCTGGTAAATACCATCCTGTTAATTCACCTTCAGCCAGAGCTTTCTCTTGAGCTGCTCTATAATATCCGTAAGCCGTTTCAAATTTCTTTTGTTGTGCATAAGCTTTAGCAGTAGCTAGGTTTTGATCAAAGTAATATTTTTGTAGATCCATTTCATCATACATTGATTCATTAATTATTGCTTCAAGGAAACTCATCTGTGTATTGACATCATTTATTTGACCAGCAACCCACATAGTTCCAGCAACACTCGGATCATAATTATAATTATTTCTAATCCAATTAGATAATCCATTATCTTTATTTGAATATCCTTTAGATCTTTCTGATTCTATATATTCAATAGCTTTTTCTCTTTCTGTCTTTGGAGCTACTGTCATACCAGGTTGCTCTGGTGTTACAGGATTCTCAGGAAGAGCTCCTTCTACTGGAGGTATTACTTGGTTTGAAGGTTGTTCTGTTACAGTAGTCTCAACCACATCTGATGTAGGTTCAGAACTTACTGTTGTTTGTATTACTTCGTCTTCCATAAATCATTCCTCCTATTTCTTTTTCTTACCTCTTTTGCATGCCATGGTAATCACCTACATTCCTAATGGAATCTCTGGTGCTGATCCCATTGCCATACCCGCATCACTAGCTGGTGCTTCAGGATTTGGTACGTCTGGTCTTGGTTCCATACCAGCTTCCTCTAGTGACATTTCACCAGATTGTGGAGCCATAGGTGCTTGAGGTGTACCTCTTTTAGTTAGTCTTCTTATATGCTCAGCTTCTCTTGGATCTAGTGTAGCTAATTTAGATTCAAGATCTGGTACAGGTATAGGTTCTCTATCGAACTGACCTGTTACAAGATTGAAGCCTTTATCTATAGCATCTCTTACAGTCATCCACCCTTCAGGTGTTTCTACCTCAACACTTGATGGATCTTTCAAAGCTTTATCAAGTAATTGTTTTTGATACTTCTTACTTAATTTATTGTCACCATCTTTTTCTAGCATCTTTAGTAGTTCTTTTGAACTTGGTTTGTTTGGTTTAAATTCTTTTTCATCTGTAGTAGAAGATATTTCCAACGTTGAATCTGCACCACTTGATGATGGTGAGAACATCATTCTTTCTAATAGATCTTTTTCATCTTCTTTATTTTTTGGTTTGTCTTTAGGTTTTTGAACTTCAGTTGGTTCTTCCATTCCTAATACTTCTGACGCTTCGTTTTGCATAATAAGTATTCCTCCTTTAATATATTATTCTCTTTATCTATGATACCATGACTCCTAGCTACATTAGCCATGATCACATCAGAGATTTTGTTGGGATCATAATCCCCTCTGGATATCTTACGTGTAATGTACACTAGGTTTCTATCCAGTTTGCTAGCAGGTGAGTCATATCTAATCCTTTGTTTCTTTTTTGGCTTCTTTACTCTCAACACTAATGGATCTCTCATTATAATCACCTACTACAATTATACCATAGTAGAGATTTTTACTCAATAATGGTATAATATAGTAGAGGAGGTAGATTATGCAAACAAATTACGAGACCAAAGAACATATCCTATGGTGGATAGAAAGACTCAAACAAGATATCGCAGAGATAGATGTGACCAGCGAAGACTACAGTTATGAGCAAGCACTGGAAGCAGCTATTAAATTACAAAGTTATTTAACTAAATTAGAAAGTGGGGAATACTATGAATAAAAGAACGTTTACCCCAGAAGTTATTGAGACAAAAGAAAATCTCCTAGCAGCATTGCGTACTGGAGATATTAAATCAAGTAAATATAATATGTTAAACGAAGAAGAAAAACTTTTCTGCGAACTAGTTGTATTCGGTGACTATTCTGCTGAACAAGCTATGAAACAAATCCACGGAAATAATTATCACCGTGGGATGGGTAACAGAATGTGTGCACGTCCTAATGTTGATGAAGCGTTGGAAGAATTATCATACAAGAAAAATAAAAAGTTCATGGCTGAGATCACTAGTGCTCGTGACATGGCTCTTCGTAAGGCTACATATATTATGAATACTTCTGAGGATGAGAGTGTACAATTAGCAGCAGCTAAACTTATATTAGATAGATCAGAGAAAGCTACTACAGAAAAAGAAGCAGCCAATGTTGTTAATGCAATTCAATTCAATATTCAAGCAGCTCCACGTGTATTAGATAGTGCAGAGAACCCTCATGTGGATTTAGATGCACCTATAATACTGGAAGCTGAGGATATAATTGATCAACAACAAATAGAAATACAACAAAAAACCAGATCAACTGGTTTGGATTTCGTATTGAACTACGGAAATATAGATAATTATAATGAAAATAAATAAAGACCCGGGGTTACCGAGTCTTTTTTCTTAGAAAGAAAGAAGGTTTCTCACTAAGGATTTACATTAATCTTTTACTAGCATCTTAATTATAACACAAAAGACCTGCTAATGCAAGTCTTTCGTACTGTTTTTCAGTCAATGTGATGTGCGACCAAATGAAAAACAAAAAAGGTTTTACAATGCAGGTTACCCCGCAATTATATTATAACGCAAAAAGGTTGCCTCCGCAACCCTTTTACTGTTTGAAGATGACATTAGATTATCTCACAAACGAACAAGACCATTCAACCAAGAGCGGATATTTTCATATCCATTAATATTATACACTAAAATTTTATGGTTTGTCAACGAACATGTCATCTACCTTATCTATTTTGTATTCATTACATACTTCTGTCTCAAATCTTGTTGATCTAACAGCTTTGAAACCATTAATATCACACCATACACCATACTCTGCATACAATTCTTCCACTGGTACAGATGTAATCTTTGTTTTTGATATCTTTTTAGATACAATCCAACTAAGAACACTACTGTTTTCAACCCTGTAATCCAACATTATCTCTTTAACACATGTAGGTTCAGTGAATGTATGTGTTTTTGTAAGTACTGTGTGTATGTGTTGTACTGCTTTGTATGCTATATACTCAGCATCTTTCATTAAATTATTTTTAAATTCCATACCATCAACTAGTGATACTTTAGAAAGATCTGCTCTAAAAGGTACAATACATAATCTTCTATAGAAACCTGATGTTGTATCTGGTGTTCTAGGTAATGTATTGGCACTAAACATTAGAGTAGCAAACACTGTATCATTAAATGGATGGGCATTCTTTCGTTCAATAGTTATCTCGTCACCACCAACTATCTGTTTGAATAAGTCACTATCCTTAAGAGGTTGGCTAGATATATCTCCAGATAGAGATACTAATTTATTATGTAACATACTAACTCTGAATTTATCACCAAGATCTTTAAAGTCTAAACCAGTACAATTCTCGTTACCACAAATGTGTTTTATAATATCTAAGAATGTACTCTTACCATTTCTACCTTCTCCAATAAGTAGGAATGCTTTGTGTAACTCTGGAGTTTTAAGGAATGAATATCCTATAGCTTCGTATAAAAGCTTTGTTACTTCAGGGTCACCACAAGTTGCAGTCTTAAAGAATTCATCAGCCGTAGGTCCAGTGGCTTCAGGATTATATTTAACATGCAACTTTATAGTTTCTAATTGATCTGGATGATGTTCTTCTAACTTCATAGTTCTAAGATTAAGTACACCATTTTCAAATACTATTGATAAGGGATTACTGTTGAACTCAGTTAGATGTAATTCTAGAAATGTATTTAAGAAATTAATAACTTCCTTCTTTTGAAAGTCTTTAAGTGTAGGACATATTTGTGTCATTACACCTTTTATGTAATCATCATTCCATACATATATTCCTTGTTTCTCATCATAGAAATATAGTAGTTTTGATTTATAATCTTTTTTAATCTTTAATAGGTCAATAAGATACTTACCCATTACATCATGTTGGAATGCACCATTCTGTGTGAAGAATTTTTCTTCAGGTAAGTCCTCGTTATTACTATCCCTTAACATAGTGGCATCCATCTCGTTATCACTTAACGGAGTTGATGCAACGTATGTGTTAATAAGTTTAATGCATTCAGCTCTTTGTTGTGGAGATAAGTTTGTTTTCTTTAATCTCCAAAGATGTCTGTTATAGCTGTCGTTCCTAGCATCAGTCATAGGAAATTGAATAAAGTTATCATCATGTTTACCACCTCTAGTAAATATAGGTGTTAACCAGAAAGGTAACTCTTCAATACCATTATAGTATATTACTTTCCTATCAACTAGTTTTTTACTTGTATTAACTTTAGGATTTTTAAAGGGTGTGGTAATAAAACTATTACCTTTGCAGTGCACGATGGTATCACACTCAGCTCCAATAGCTGTGATATTTTGCACGGTCTTGTTATTGTATTCAGACCTAGCATAAATGTGTATACCTCGTGTGGTATTTACAACTAATACTTTTTCTTTTCTATCTTGTATTATTCTAAATACTATATCTGCAGTGGTACGGTCATCAATATCTATAATGATATAACCTTCAGGTATAAGCCATCCGATCTCCATTTCAGGATCGGCATTGGCTAATGCAGTGATGGCTGTATAATCCATCGCAGTGAGTTCACCTTTCATCTTAGGTTTACCCATAGATAGTTGAACGTATCTTTTATCCCCTTTGTTATATCGCTTTTCAAATTCTGAAAACTTTAGCATTTGATTTCCTTATCTATCTTATCGAAAGCATCGGCTATTTGGTTAATATCTTTTACTTCCATAGCAACACCCCCACTCTTACGAATTAACTCTAGTTTAATTTCTTGTAAGTCACTTAGTACGGAACCCTGCTTTAACTCGAATGCACAAAATCTCCCCTTGTAACAGCAGACTACATCTGGTTCACCTTCGGTTTGATATGAAGATACGTGTATCTTAATATAATAACCACCACGTGACTCGATGTAAGCTATTACTTTCTTTTGAAAGGCTGATTCAAGAGGTGTTTTTCTTCTTACCACTCTACATCTGAATCAGTATTAGGAGCAGAATCAAATGGATTTTCATCCACAATAACATCTTCTTCAACTGTAGCTTCTACAACTGGAGCTGATGCAGCTTTAGTAGCAACTGGTTTAGCAGCTGTTGCTTTATATTTAATTGATTGATAATCATTACCATCATTTCCTTTACGAGCTGTAAGTTCTACATTAACAGCTTTATTTAATAGTAATGCTTCAATGTCTACATTAGGTGATTCACTTTCAACATAAGGAACACCTGCAGCTTTTCTTAAGCTTCTATATTTCCAAGCAAATTCTCCTGAGAAAGAAACTCTATCCCATAGTAATCTGTTTTTATATTTACTTTCTCCAATAACTTTTAAAGTTACCTTTAAAGTATTTTCCCAATCAGCATCCATTTCTAATTTAACTATTTGAACTAGCTCGTTATTAGATAGGATAACTTCAAATTGATTATCTTTACTAGTATCTTGTTTCCCTTGATTAATTATTAGTCCCATTATCTTTTACCTCCTTAGCAGCTTGCATTTGTGCAGCTCTCATGAACATTTCTTGTAGCTGACTATAGATAACCATAGATGAATTAAAATTATTTAATAAATCTCTATAGTTTTCTGATGTTGGTTCAGCTTTTTCAATTGCCTCAATAATAGTAGGCATATTCTTTTCTAAAATTTCTTCTAATTTTATAAAGTCTTTTTCCATATTATACCTCCTCATAATAATAGTAAATCTTAAACCCGTAAGCTTCTTTATATTGTCCTTTCAAACATTTATAAAGAAAGCTACGGTCGGCTCTGATCTTCTTCTCTTGCCAAAAGTATTCTATTAAGTTACTTACATCAAGGAACTTTATACTTTTGTTTCTTTCCCAATCTTCAAACACGATTATAGGAATACGCTGAGTAACCCTTACCAGTCTAGCAGCTTCGGCTACTCTATCCTTTTCCGATAAAGCAGCGAAGGCTTTACGAAACTCAAGTATAGATTCCTCTCTAGTTTTTGCCATTTAATTTATCCAAAACATTTTTCTTAAACTTGTCATAAGTTAAGTCCGTAATCTTTTCAGGAACTTTAAAGTCCTTAGGTTTACGACACTTAGTTAGCAAGTAAGGTTTTGCATTAATATAAGTATTAAATTTAGTTGTACTAATAACAGCATTATCAGCACCAATTGTTTGTTCTTTCTCAATGTTTGTGTACCAAACATAAGAAGCTTTTGCACATAAGCTAGTAGCTGCAGAAGTCATAAGACTTGGAATCAAAGTATTGAACTCTGGATTATCATCGTCTTTAATTTCTTTTTCATGTGCAATACCTACAATTATAGCTCCAGTCTTAACATGTAAGAACTTAAGTAAGTTGTAGATATCTTCTTGGTTATCCTTAGCTTGTCCCCAAAGTTGTAATGTCATAGAATTTTTACCTGCACTAGTCTTTAAATATTTCTTAAGTAAGTATTCCATTTGTGTTAATGAGTCAATAACAATAGTAGAATACTTAACAGGTATTTTCTTACCATCAACTTCAGAATATCCTTGGATAACATCCTCTAATACACTGTCGATTTCTTCGAATGTTTCAATAGGTACCCAGTCAATTAATTCTTTATCTTTAGAATCAACAGAACCAATACCACCTTCTAAGATATCTAAATATAATAGAGGTTCTTCCTCAGTCTTAGGAAATGTACTAGCTAACACTGTCTTACCTGAACCAGCTTTTCCATAAATAACATATACTTGGTCTACAGGTGCTTGTGTAGCTTTCATCTTTTTACCTTGTAAGATACTCATTGTTTCTCTCCTTTCTTTCACGCAGTTGCCCACTGCTTGAGACATACAAGAATGCTCATTCCTCGATTTACTCCCGGGTATAGAGATCTCGTGTATTCACCCCGTGGTCCTCTTTCCATTTATTCGAAGTCAGGTCCGAGAACTAGGACTCTACAGGTTTAACAGGAGTCATGACTCTCCCATCTACCTCTTATATGTCTTAAGCAAAGGGTAACTAACTAGCATATTCTAGTGTGTATCCTTTACCTACTTTAATTATTTTAATATGTTTGAAGGACTGTGTAATGTACATAATAGTGAAACCAAAATAATCCAGAACCCATTGAAGTTCCTTTTGCAGCACATTAAGGAGATCATTCAAAGGTATTTTAGTATTAAATATTATGCTTTTGTGAAGAGCTTGTTTGTTTTCAGGGTGGTTGATATCGATATAATATGGGATTATTTCGACCCTGATATCTACAAGTTCTTTACTTGTTACAACTCCTTCTAAACATATTGATAGATATCTATCTGATGGTGAGGAGTATTTTAATTCGGTGTTTATAATATGCGTTATCCCATATTCTATGTTCTTGGTAACTGGTCTTTTTAAATGGGTACTTATAATACTACATGAACCCACTGAAATATTGTTAGTCATATCCTCACCACCTATAACTATTGTATACTATAGTAGACAAAATGTCAAGATTGTTTCTTTAGTTTATTAATTAATATAGCACGACTGTCATCATCAGGCATATAAAAATCTAAGTTACATAGTTCTTGGTATGCACAATACTCACAAAGTTTACCACGTACTCTGTTGTCATGTCCAAGTTTGATCTTATCATATGTCTGTGCTATGTCTTGTATATTAGATGCTAATACATTCTGATCTAACAATTGAACTTTAGTTCTTTTAAATAATGGGTGACCTCTCTTCTCAAGATAGTCTAATACACCTGCATATTCAGGTTCATTTTCTAATCCCATTTCACAGAGCTTATTATAATAGTCTTCATGTAAAACTAATCCAAGTCTTTTCTTATCCGCTGTTGGTTTACCATTAGCATTAAGAGGAACTGGTTGTATCTTTGCTAATCTTACTTCATCTATTTCATATTCATCAACAACCATGTTTAAATTCTCTTGTACTAATGAACAGTATGTGAGCAACTGAGTATTAAATTTAACTTGATTAGTTGTGTAGCTAAGTGCTGACTGTGTTGTTTTAGTATCACGTATAGTAATTATATTATCATTTGATACAATCCTATCTATGATTCCTTTAAACGTGTCACCATCTTCCCACTCTTCTTCAATAACATACTCACTAGCTATAATCTCTTCGTCTGGTTCATAGTAATCTAAATATCTTTGCACTACTTCTTCAAGCATTCCTGATTCTGTAGTCAGTGTTCCAACTTTAATCTTAGCTTCGTAGTCACTGATGACTGGTTCATAAGATTCTCCTTTGGAAGCTTTGTCTAAGCACTGATGAAATAAGTCCCCAAGAATTAGGAACTCATTACCTTCAGTATAAATCTTTTCTTCATACATATATCTATGCTTACGTGGGCATTGATTGTATGTACTTAATCTAGAGAAACTGTAGTTACTCATTTTATCCCTCCAGTTCTTCTTTGTGAATTTCACAATATTCTTCTAGGTCTATACCTTTACCCCAAGGTCCACATTCAATATCAGCTACCAATGGTACATCCCATTTAACTGTAAGCATTGAACCAACCCTTTTAGGGTGTTGCATTATAGATTGTATTTTCAATACATTATCGTGAAAGTCTTTATTCTTTTTAACTAGCATGATCACACTGTCATGCACTGTAGCACATATCTTAACCACATCTTGTGGGAAGGTATCTCTAATTTCACATAATGCACACAATATGATATCACTCGCAGCACTTTGTACTGGGAAGTTTATTATTCTTCTCATATATTTTTGTCTTTGATCTGGGAAAAACAGAGCTTTGTAAGCTACTTTATATCTTCTACCCATGATACTTGTGACAAAACCATTCTGCATTAACTCATCCTGTGTATCTTTATAATATCTAGGCAACTCATGGTACTCTTTAAAGAAAGCTTTTCTTATATGAGTAGCTTCTTCAAATGTAAATGTCTGACCATAAGATAGTGCAGCATATTCTACGAATGAAGCTGGTTGCATACCATAAAGATATCCAAAGTTAATAGCTTTAGCTGCAGTTCTTTGTTCCTTCGTTACTTCTGAAGGATCAATACCTGCTACCTTAGCTGCCATGTTTGTGTGCAAATCTACGCCTTGGTTATATAGTTCTTTTATTTTAGAAACTTTACCTACTACTCCAGCAGTTCTAAGTTCTGCTTGTGAATAGTCTAATTGGATAAACTCCCAATCAGGATCTATAGATCTGAATAAAGTTTTAAGATCTTTATTACGTGGTACTTGTTGTAAGTTAGGATTATTACAACTAGTTCTACCAGTAACAGTTGTTGTAAGATTAAAGTTAGCATAGATGTAACCATTCTTAGCACGATTACTCCAATCAACTAAGAAGGTTAAAGCTTTTTCTACAGCTCTACGTTTTAAGATTAAATCTACAATAGGGTGTTTACCTTTTAATTTGGATAAAGCACTTACACCGGTGCTTGGTTGCCCACTATCTGTCTTCTCAGGTATAGGCAATGCTAGTTCTTTATACAATAAATCTTGTAATTGTTTTGGTGAATTCCAATTTATATTTGCATACTTAATTAAAGCGTCATCACACTCTTTTAATCTTTCTTCATAAGTTAATTTCGTTTCAGCAAGAAGTTCTTCATCTATTGGAAGACCATTTAATTCTATATCTCTGTATACTATACTAGTATCTACAACAAGTCTATAAGTTTTCCAATCTCTTTTATCAAAATTAACTTTGAAATATTCAAATAATTTTCTTGTCCAATATAGGTCTCCCTTTAAATATTCTTCAACATCAGCACGTGACTTAGATGTTTTAATATTAATACCAACATCCCAGTCTGGTGCATTAAGTAGACGTTTGGCTGCGTTCTTAAGAGTTAGCCAACCTCTACGATTCTCTATCATATCAGAAGCGTATGATGATAGATAGGTTAATATCATTGTATCATGATCCATCCTAACATCATAGCCTAATTGATGTAACATCATCTTGCTATCGAACTTTCCATTATGAAATATATTAATACACTTGTCAGTTTCTGCAAGTATACTTATGTCATCTGTCTTTGGATTTAATATTATATACTCACCTTCATCTTCTTCAGAATCAAATGTAAGTATACCAATCCAGTTTATTGCGTCATCAACATCAAGACCATCTGTCTCAATATCTATAACATTAAACTTCCTCAGTTTCATTAGTCTCTAATAACTCCACAACTTCTTCTAGAGATATCTCTAATAATCTGGAAAGTTCTTTTAATATATCTTTAGTAGGATTATTTTTAAATCCTTGAATCAATTGGTATATGTAAGCTCTAGATATTTGATCAGTGTTATTTAACATATTATCTATGCTTCCATATTTATTTTTTATTAATTCTTCTAACTTCATGACTATGTCCTCCTTCTGTAGTGGCTCTTTTCTTGGTCATTAAAATTCTTTTTGTTTTTAACACTTCTATATCTATCTCTTTCTACTGAACCTTTCACTAATAAATAATAATAATTGCAAGGGTTAGTTTTTCCAAGGCGTCTTATTCTATATTTTGATTGTTCATAGAAAATGTAGGAGTCATGTAGAGAATAATAAATTACATTATCAATCATAGGAAAATCTAGAGCTGCGTTACCTGATTGTATCTGCATAACTAGATAATCTATGTTACCATCTTTCATATCTTGAATGTTT
>JAEIGA010006755.1_pt1 | contig 17450 bp, 21 predicted proteins | sample 9270691 | NCBI WGS metagenome assembly JAEIGA01 (sample SAMN17057246, study PRJNA624740) | gut metagenome | biome: biome; isolation source: fecal sample | host: Bos grunniens | place: China: Xizang | collected 2019 | reverse complement strand
TAAGAGTTATGAACTACTACAAGCGCTTTCCCTACTTCCGCGCCAAGAAACTGGAAAACGTTGCTTTTCATAAAGTGCGTGAAGTTTTCTTAGACGGCAACTTACAGCTCAACGAAAGAACAAGAGACTTTGACTACGTTCTCGAACTTGAACGAGAGCGAGAAAAAATAGAAATGGGAGAAACTAACGAAAATGTTTGACAAAAAAACTGAGACAAAAATCAACGAAGCTGTGGCACTGGAAATCGTGAACGCCTGTAAAACCTATGGCGCGGCTTATCACTCAAACCATGAAGGCTACGCAGTCCTTCTCGAAGAAATCGAAGAAACAGAAAAAGACTTTGACTACATAAAAAATCACCTTGCCATGTTGTGGGATGCAGTAAAACAGGACAGCACAAGCGAGGTAAAAACAAATGCCAGACTTATAGCGCTGGATGCCGTAGAGCTTGCAAAAGAAGCGTGTCAGATTGCAGCAGTATGCAGGAAGATTTTAGGAGAGACAGAATGAACGAAGAGAAGTTTTTCACCTGTGAAGAGATAGCAGATGATCTAAACATCTGCACTGACACAGTAAGGCGCGGAATGAGAGCGCATGGCTTTAATGGTGTTTTGAAACATATTGCACCACATAAAACAGTACTGACTTATACAAACTTTCAGTACACGACTTTTAAGGATGCCTGGGAGACTACAAAGGTTATCGAGAAGAACTATTACACCGCTTCACAGGTTGCAGATATGGCCGGATGTACAGCTTCATGGGTATCTGCTATTGCTAATCAGTTCAAAATAGAGCGCATTGTAAGACCTAACCATATTTCAAAGGTTGCTTACTACCCGAAGGAAAGCGCAGAGAAAATCGTTGAAATCGTAAACCTTAAAAAATCAAATGCCTACAACTCAAAAAAGGCAAAGGCAGTAGCAGAAAATCCGACACCGGAAGAAGCTGCAGAACTTCACCCTCTTGTAACAGACAAGAGATTTTTGAAATTGAATTACTTCCCTGAAACAGTTCCAAGCTGTTTTGAGGAATAAATAAAAATTAGGGGGACTGACTAAATGAAAGTTACAAACATTTACAACTTACCACAGGCTCTAGTTGATGCTATTTCAACAGAGAAACACAACAAAGACGGAGAGTACAGCGCCACAACTCTTCTAAAAGGCGCTTGTGAAACTCTTCTCACAAAAAGACACTGGGATGACATTCTCGTTGATGCATCAGAAAGTATCTGGCAGATTTTCGGAACTGCTACACATTCTATCTTTGAAGCTCAGAAAGACAACACCTTCAAAGAAGAGTTCTTTAGTGTTGATGTATCAAAGTCTAAGGTTACCGGACGTGTAGACTCTTACGACTTAGAAAACGAAATAATCGTAGACTGGAAAACCGCCTCAGTTTGGAAAGTAATTAAACAGGATTTTGCAGACTGGAAAAGACAAGGCTTAATCTATGCATGGTTAATTAAAAAATGCGGTATGAACGTTAAGAAATGCCGCTTTGTTGCCCTTCTCAAAGACCACTCAAAAGCAGATGCAAGAAATAAAGCAGACTACCCTAAACAGCCTGTTTATGTTTATGAGTTTGATGTAACAGATGAAGACCTCGCAGAAATTGAAACTTTCATTGAGTCAAAAGTAAAAGAAATAGAGTTTTATGATCTGACACCGGATGAAGAGCTTAGACCATGTACACCAGAAGAACGCTGGACTACACCTGAAAAATGGGCGCACATGAAAGAAGGCCGTAAATCTGCAATTAAACTCTATGACTCAGAAGAAGAAGCAAACAAGGTAGAACTCAAAAAAGACGAGTACATAGAGCATAGACCGGGCGAAAACAAAAAATGTGACAACTATTGTAACTGTCGTGAATGGTGTCCTTTATTCAAGAAGGAAGTAGCAGAATGATAGAGTCACTTATTGTGGTTCTATTGGTGGCTGTCATAGTGATAGCCGCCATACATGGAGAGTAGGAAAATGGGTTATGTAATCGGCGCGGTACTAGGTTTACTTATCTGTCTGGCTGTTTATTACTGGAACAAGGAGAACAAGGAATGATTAGTAGTATTATCTGGTTAGTGTTAGTACACACAGGAACAATAAATGAACAGTTTACACCTTGGGGCATCTACCTTCCTGTATGTTTGGTAGAGATAGTTGTTTATTTTAAGTTACTTACAAGTTGGGGTGAGAAATGAGTAAAGAAGAACTTGAAAAAGAAGCAAAAGAAAAATATCACAACCATAAGACTATAGATTTTCAAGGATTTTACAATCACCATTATTATTATCTTGGTTATGTAGAAAGTGCAGAGCCAAGAGAAAAGCAGATACAGATAGACGCAGAGCAGATAAGAGCCTTGCAGAAACAGAACGGAGAATTGACGGACAAGGTAAAGGAACTGGAAGAAACAATCGACAAACTTCGTGAACAACTCGCTTTACGCTATGACTTGGAAGATAAAATTAAGGAACTCGAAGCACAGACATCAAAGGCAAAAGAAATCATAAAGAACCTTATGGTGTATGTACCTGTAGACTTGAAAGAATACGAAGAAGCAGAGCAATTCATAAGCGAGGTGGAAAAATGACAGAAGAACGGAAAACAGAAATAGTTCAGATTGGCAACGTTGTCTATTACCTTGTGAACGGTTTAGTTGTTGGTTATGCAACTATAAAAGAATTAGGAAGTACAACACAGACTATGGTTAGTGTTAAGGAGTAACTATGTTTGAGAAAGAAGCAGAGGAGTGGGTAGAAAATAATCTTCATAGCACAGAAGAAGATTATATTAAGGCTTTCAAAGACGGTGCAGAGGTCGGATATAACCTGATAAACGAAGACTTTAAAATATGTGAACAAAATGCAGACACTTATTATGATAAGCTGCAGAAAGCAAAACAAATTATACAAGAGTTTTTAGAACTGAATTATTCAGAGTTTACAAAAACAAACGCTGTATTCTTACACGCTGATAAATTCTTAAAGGAGTCAGAATGAACAAACAAGCTGAAAGAGAAGCGTTCTTTGATTTCTACAAGCAGAACAAAGAACCGGAAGAAGAAAAGGTTTATGAGCCTATAACCTTAGAACCTAGACCGCTACCAACAGAAAAGGACAACCCCTTCAACGGCGCAAACTGTCTGCGCTGCAAGTGGCTTGATAAAACAAGAACTTATAAATGGCAAGAGACTGAGTTTTACTGGTGTAAGAGAAAAGAGCTTATACAAAAGGCAGAAGAAAACAAACAAGGCTATAAAGATAAATATAGCGTGGTTATGGCTTCTGACTTACAGACAGACGGCTACTTGAACGGCTATGCCTGGAAGTGTGAAAACAAGGACATAGACGAGAACTTGAAACCTTATCTTAATGAATTGGAGTTTTAGAAAATGTTTGAATACCATGACTATAAATGTGAATTAGAATACGGTGTTGATAGTTTGGTTATAGACGTTTATGAAGATGCGGACTTTGTAGCAAGATTTGAAGTAAAAGGCTTTTTTCACAAACGTTTAAAACTTACACAAACAAAAAGACTGATTAAAGATATAGGCTCTGCGACAAAATATGCACAACTCTATTTTGAAACAATTAAACATTTAATCTAGTGAAATACCTACGTTGTAGGTTTAAATAACTTTCGTGGCTACCGCTTCCACACAAAATAGAGGGCTATATAAATAAAATACGAAACAGATAAAATCTGTTAGACACTTCTTGTATCGTTGATATGGGAAGTGTCTTTTTTTATATTGCGGTATATATCGCGGTATATTGCGAAAATAAACTAATATTGTTATGGGAAACGAAGCTACAAGATTTTCAAGTACTAATCAACCTAAGAATGCTCACTCACCTCAGCAGAAACAAAAACGAGCTGAGACCTTCGCAGTTAAGAAAATGATTAAAGGCGAAGTAAACGATTATATACGCAAAACTTTATTAAACCCTGTAGATAAACATAAAGACCCATTTTATCAAGAGTTACTTGAAAAAGGCGCAAGAGAAGGCATTAAAGATATTAACTCACCGATAGGAATGTACTTCTTCAAAGAGATTATGAAAGAAGGTGTACTGGATGCCTTAGACGCGGAAACCGAGAAATTTTTGAGCAAAGACGTAGACTTCTACCAGTTCAGACTACAGAAACGACTCTTCAAAGAGCAGAAGGATGTATTTAATGATTTTACCGCAAAAAAGATAGCGGTAATGTGTAGTAGACGAGCTGGAAAGACAGAAGGCAATAGTGACATTATTGTTAGAACTGCTGCCATTCCTAACTCACCTATTTTGTATATAAATCTTACCTTCGAGAATGCTATTAGACAGATGTTTGATAGAGTCATAGCAGAGGCAGAACGTGTAGAACTCACTATCACAAAATCAAGTAAAAGCGCTGGTTTTATTTATTTTGCAAATGGATCTAGCGTACTTTTTAAAGGCAATAAAGACCGCTCAGAAGCGGACAAGATGCAAGGTGATAAATACAGACTCGTAATAATAGACGAGGCTCAGTCTCAAGTAAATATGAATTACTTGGTAGATACTATCATTCGTCCTATGTTAGCAGACTATCAGGACTCACAGCTTATTCTTACCGGAACACCACCGCGCCGAAAAGGTACATACTTTGAAGCGGCATTTAATAACCCAGAGTGGAAAACTTATTCATGGGATATGTTTAAAAACCCTTACATCTCAGACCCTCAATTAATGATACAGGATATCTGTAACGAAAAAGGGCTGACAATAGACTCACCTTTAATACAGCGTGAGTTCTTTGGTAAAATGGCATACGACACAGAAGCGCAAGTGTTCAAAGGATATAAGGTTTACAGTGGCGCGGTTCCTTCTAACTTTATACCTTCGCATATTTACGAAGGCGTAGACTTTGGATATGCAGACTATAACGGTGTTGTTGTTTTAGCTGCAAACGTAGAACAGCGTCAGGCTTATGTAGTCTATGAGCGCAAGTTCAATAAGGCAACAGTCACACAGATTATGGACTCAGTTAGAAAAGGCTTTGAGAACGGCAAGCGCTTGCTTCTGGAACGTAACCCAAACGCAGATTTAAACAACTGTCAGATATTTACAGATACAAACGAAAAATCCATAACTTATGAACTCTCTCAAACTTACGGACTACCGGCATATTGTGCGTACAAATACGATAAAGCACTGGCTATCGAACAGCTCGCAGAAGAATGTAGAACCGGTAGAATTATGAACATTGAAGGCGGTGAGGTTGCCAACGAGTTTGAACAGACGTTATACAAGCGTGATGACCTCGATAATATCACTTCTGAACTTGATGACGGTTACCACCCAGATATAACAATGGCTCTGCTCTATGCTTCAAGACAGTACTTCTATGACTGTGGACTTGAGGCCGGCGGAGAAAGCAAGAACAAGCAAACAGGTGAGTTTTAGTTATAAATACGTTTTGTGTGGTGTTTTTGCGCGGTGTTTTAATGTGGTAATGATATAACACTATTTTTATTAAGTATGTGTTAAAACACCCTTCCAGAGCGCATTTTTTCAACGAAATAGACCATATTTAAACGTACTGTTTAAACAAGCAGTTTAAAAACATGGTTAAAATATGCCCTATAATGCCCCTAGAATTGACGTAGAGCGACTTTCTAGCGTAAATCATATAATTGCCGTTTAATGTTAAACACCCCCTATTTTTTCAATCCTAGAGCGTGTTTTAAAAGATGTGATTTAATTTATTAATTTACTAATGATTTTGAAGAAGTACTCCCACTAAACATACTTTCTTTAGTCACTAAAAACTATCTCCTATGAAGTTTGCTCTCATCGGTTCCCCAATATGCCGGTGAGAGTTTTTTTTATTTAACTAATGTTTTTGAGAGGTATTAAAGATATGGGAATACGCAAAATTAAAAAGAACGTGGCAGAAAACAGCTTCTTGTTTCCACTTGAAATGTACACTTCCTTTCCTGGTAGTATCATCATTACAAGTTACATTTTGAATGAAGATAAACCAGATGTGAAGGTAATCCGCAAGAAGTGGAGACACTATTTGAGACATGGCTTAGGTTTTGACTTTTCAGACCCCGACTATATCAAGAAGGTGTGTGAACTGTTTGAAGTAAAGATGTTTCCTTTAGCGCTTGCTGCTTACGTTCAGTCAGAATACAACGCTCTTATTTGTCCTTACTTTGAGGATGAAGAAGGTATGAAGACTGTATGGCCGCTTAGGGAAGATGGTTATTTTTCAAGAACTTTAAGAAAAGGCAAGATCTACCCTCTTGCTGAGAAGGTGACAAATGGCTAACGCAATAAACAACATCTTTGGAAAACTAAAAGACAAGTTTAATAATACAAGCTCTTCAAACGTTGAAGAAAATGACAAATTAAAACAGTCTCTAAACGCTGGTAAGACTATCAGCATTAAAGCGCCTAAGTCAGAGCGTTATACTTATTATGCCGGACTTGCTGGAAAGAAGTTAGAAAAGTTCAGACCGGAAACTCAGGAAGAAAAAGACACACTTTCTCCTATAGGATTTTTCCGCACTGGCGAGAGACAGTCAGAAGCGCAGAAGAAGATACAGGAACGCATCAAGGCTGCAGCTTCAATGATGAACCAGAAGGAACTTACACCGGATCAAGAGAAACTTGTTACAGCACAGGCACAGAGGGAACAGCCATTCACACAAGACATACCTTCAACGGCCATTAAGAAGCTGAAATATGACCCAAAGACAGAAGAACTTTATGTCACCTTCAACGGCTCAAATAAAAAATACTGGTATCCTAACGTACCAAAAGAAAAGGTAGAGGAACTTATGGAAGCGCCTTCTAAGGGTGAATATTTCTTGAAGAACATACACGATCAGTACAGTGTAAACTATCAGCTTCATGGAAATCACAAGAGCGAGAACACGAAGTTTTCTAACAGACATATTAAGAACTATTACAAGAAAATGCAGAGAACTTATAACAAGGGCAAGAAGGCCGGAACAATGAAGGGAGTATTAAATAAATGAGTTTGATTAAAGAAACTATAGCCTTCTACAAAGAAAGAAAGCGTGAAGAGGAACAGAAAAAGACTCTGATTAGAAAAAAGATGGATTTTCAGTTATTAGAGCAGTTTGTACAAAAGTGTAACGAAAATCCGGACTTGAGAATTGACATACATCTTGCAGACGGCACTTTGATTAATTTGAAATGTTATCACAAACCACAGTCTCAAGATTTGATTAACGGTAACATTTACGAGGTAAAGTAAAATGAATGATGTACCACTTATCCAGAAGGCAGATATAAACAGCATCAACACAAGTATTATTGCAATTAAGAAGCAGCTTAAACAGTTGAATGAGGCGCTAGGTTTGGTAGATGTACCAAGTATAGACACTTCTGTATTTGTAAAGAAAAGTGATGTTGTTGATGTTGTGCAGTCTGGCAATATGAACCCTGTAACATCAAATGCGGTAGTTCCTGTAGATACAGTAACTAGCGGTAATATGCAATCTGTCACCTCAAATGCGGTGGCTAGTGCTATTAGCAGTGCAGTAAGTGGGAAATTAGAATGGGCATTGAGAGTAGACCAAGGTGCTCAAAACGCTTATAGCCTTGCTAATTTACCACAAGGCTTGTATTTAGTTTTTATCTACGACCTTTATCACGGATATAGTTATTATAATTTTGGTTACTTAGTAAATTATACCCCAAGTGCAAGAATTTATAAAACAATATCTAATAATGCATTGACTATCAGTTTATCAAGTAATCTTGCGAACTTGGTGGCTGGTAGCGGTCAATACATTTGGTCTATAAGAATGATTAAAGTGGGTTATTAAAATGGTATAATATTGAAAATTGAAAAAGCAGAGTTAAACAATCAACTCACCAAAGCAAAAGAAACAATTAAAGATTTACTTTCTTTATGTGAAGGAGAAAAATGATAGCAAGTTAGTTTTTACAAGAGCAGAACAATTTCTAAAAGAAACTAATTAAAAAGTATACCTTACTAATAACTAGAGGTAATACCAATGGCAAACTCTAGAAGTAATATTTATCCTGTTCAGTTACAGGGTGCAGAACTTAATCTCAATAAATTTGATGCAGAAATAAAACAGTACAGTGGCTTTAATAAAAACAACTCCCCTTTTATTGGTGGCTGTCTGAGTAATATTTTTACAAAGGATGAAGTAATAACAGATGCTAATGATGATAATACCTATATTGACGAGAACGGTGATGTTTACCAGGTTGATACCAACGGACTGTATAAGAATAATGAGAAGGTTATTTCATTTGATAGACAGACAATTTTCTGGGAACAAGAAAAACTAACCTTTCCTAATCAAAAAAATATTGTAAAGATATTCTCTGACGATTTATGGCTTGAAAAAGTAATGTATGGAAGCTCTGCCGTATATGAATTGAAAAGCAGCAAACCTATTTCTAATCCTGTTTCTTTTTCTTTAGGATATAACGAAACCGAAGAATGGTTTCTTAACACTGGTCTTAATTATACATTTTTCACAGTACAAGCTATAGGTACATATAATATCTTTGTATTAATGCGTAATACAAATAATGGCGCTGGCGGACAGATATATTTTTATAGCAATTATTACACTTCTGATAATTGGCAAAAACAAGCTCAATTAAGTCAGATTGCTATCGGTTTCATGAATGGATTGTTTTTTGACAGTGTAAACAAACATTTAATGACATATTTTGGAAGTAATGCGTCAAAAAAAATGTGGGTAATTCAGTTAGTTGCAGACGAGCATTTGAATATAGCAAGTCTAGGCGCAATAGATATTGACGGTGCAACAAATAATATGAACGCTCCAAAGTTCTTTTCAGATTTTTATAGCTTGCAGCCTATAGATTATCCACATAATGCTTTTATACTTAATGATGTTATAGACGGACATAACAGTACATTAATAACGTCTATTCCTGGTATGTATAAAGATCCTTATTATGATAGCGAAAATAACCTTGTAAAGTTCAGACATATTTTTATGTTACCAATGACAGGAACCGGAAGAACTGGTTTATATGATTGGAATCACAATGGCGCGAGGCTTTCCATAGATTATAAACTTGAAGGTACAAATACAAAACTATTTAAAGTTTTTGATTTTATTTTTGGTGCAAAGTATAACAACTCTTCTGATTTATGGAGTACTTGCTGGACTCATTTTAATTCAGAAGAGATCCCTAATTATATTGGATATCGCAAAGATACAGATACAAATAAAATGCGTTGGGTCGCAGGAGATTATATAAAACTTGGTAAAGATTTTCATGCAGCATTTAATAATAATGTCTTAAGTGGTATCTGTGGAAAATATGTTTTGCTCACTAACTGGAACACTGTAAAAGCAGAAAATGTTTTTTATTTTGAAAAACAAATTGGTAATAAATTAAGAGGGTTTGTTATTTATGAAGAAAACGGAGAATATTATTTATTAAAAGCTGGTAACCCAAAAATAACAAAAGGCTTAAACCAGATAATAACAAATGCAGACAGTTTACAGAATAGTTATGATATAAAAAGAGATAAAGTTCTGTTTTTTGCTCCTGCTCTAAACTCTTTCAAGTTTGACTATACTGCTTATGATCCTTCGCAGAATACGTCAAACGGTATAGCTTTAAATGTTTTGAATTCAACTTTTAATGACAATATCTTTATAGGGTTCTCTTTGAATGAATATTCTTTAGAGGATAACTGTTCACTTTTATTAAACCCTATAAGCATTGCTACAGATTATGACACTTTATTACATACTTCTGTAGTTGGTAATCTGCCAGATATCTTTATAAATATTTATTCTAACATAGATAGAGCTGTATCAAGTGACATTGTTAGCACTGTTGTATCTTATCAGTTTTCTTCAAAGTTTAGTGAGACTTATGATAGTACAACAGAAAGAAACATGAATTACGAAATAACAGTAGATACAGATTTATTAAAACTTCCTTATCCTATCGATACTAACGGAAATGTTCAGTACAGTCCTTGTTTGTTTGGTAAGGTTGTTTCTAATTATGGTAATATGGCTTTTTATCTCGAAGGCTCTAAAGGTTATCCACTTAATGTAGGAAACAATAACCAGAATGTTTTCAGTTTCTATCTTGGTAGCGAGATTGAGAACTTTGAAAGCGCCTTTGTTATTCAGGGGCAATATTTTGGAATAATCGGAGAAAATATATTTTCTTTGCAATATTACAATGGTGCTGTATCTGGTATCTCATTTATTGTCTCAAGAAAAGGTTTAAGTTTTGTAGGCAACACACCTTATGAAGCTCTGTTCTTCTCAAAGACAAACCGCTGCTTATACTCGTTTACAGGTGCAAATGTTCTTAATCAGAAACAGTTTGTAGACAAGATAAACGAAGTAAGGAACTATCTCTATAATCCGGCAACTCAGACAGTATTCTTAATTACAGATATTGGAGTATTGTTCTACGGCTTGTTTGGTATGTTCCTTCTTGAGTATACAGACATAACAAACATCTTCCTTCTGGATAACGAAATAGTAATGAGCGATAACAGCGGAAACTATCGCTACATCAAATACTATCTTGATGAAGGTGACACAGACTATCTAAAAACAAACATTCAGCTTGAAACTTGTTTCTATGGAATGAATAACCAGACAGTAACAATAAATGACTGTCTTTATATGCGCTTGTTCAGTGAAGAGCACGAAGAAAATAGCCTTGAAATATCTGCAACAACAATCTCTCTTGAAGGCCGTAAAACAGAAAAGACAGTATTTAATATTAAAAAATCAGACTGGGACAAAGAGACACACTCTATCTACTTGCGCTATCAGCCAAAGGAACAGAGAGGACTTGGTATTGCATTTAAGATTAATTCACCTTTCAAAATTGCCTCTCTCAGCGTAGGTTCTCAGCCAGATGCAATACTCGTAGATAAAATCTCAAAGGGTGCTATAAACGCCCCTTTTAATAATACAAGCTCAAATGTGAACTGGTAAAAAGGAGTTATAGACTATGAATACAAGTGATTTATTTAGAAGAGCAAAACAGCTTGCAGACCTGGAAGGCTCAAACTTTATCTCATGGAATGAAGCAGAAAACTGCATCAATGAGTCATACATAGGACTGTATGAGAGATTAATCAATATGGGTGACAATTCCTTTGTTGAGTCCTTCCACACAGCAGAAAAGGAAGTAGAACTCCCTAGAGACTTCTGGCAACTTAAAGGCGTTTATCTTTGGAATAACGGAAACTTACAGACAATAAACCGCCGCGCCGATAACAGTGGTATACATCACCTCTCTTATGAAATGCGTAACGGTAAACTCTATTTCTTTGGTAACCCTAACGACATTCTTGTTGAGTATTACAAGAAACCTAAATACTTGACTATGCCGCCTAGTGATGAAGAAGTTAGCATGGAACTTCCAGAGGGCGCGGTTATTCTTGCTTGTTATGCTCACACCTTCGTATATAAGACTCAGGATGAAGAAGAAAACGACATAATTTGTGTATATGACTTAGATAATATCAAGAATGCTTATGATATTTTTGAGACTTTCAATGAGTCTGCTATGTGGATAAATAAAGATTTTGTATTTACTCTCATTGATGATGATTTAACAGTTTATGATCTTGCTACTGGTGAGACATACACTTTTGAGAACTCAAAACCGCTTGTGACAGAGAGCGGAGAACTATATGTCATTAATAATGACTATATTTGTGAACTTGTGTTCAATGGAGACAGTTATGCTATCAGACAGATTAAAGAGTTTCCTTTTGGTAGTGGTGCTTTGTATTATGTTTGTGATGATGCTTTTAATGACTTTTATTGCATTGTAAACAGTGTAAGCGGTAACACAATCTACCACAATGAAGAAGATACACAGCAGAACGCTAGAAACATCATCTACGCTAAAGAGCGCTGTTACTACGTTGTAATGAATAAGGCTGGTTATTTTGATAAAGAAGGTAACCATCTTGTAAAAGCTGGAATTGGTTCACCTGTAGGCTTTATCTCGATAAATGAAAATACCGGTTATGGATATTGTACACAGAAGTATAACAAGTTATGGGTTTGTGCTTATTGTGAAGATACAGTTTTAGACTTCCCTAACTCATTCTATTTTCAGATGCTCTCTTACTTACTTGCTATTGCATTCAGAAGTAAACAGGGTGCAGATATTTCTATTCTTTCTAGTCAGTTGGAAATGGTATCACAGACCTTTGAAGATACTCTGGGTAGTGATGCCTTCCAGTTCCCTAGAATGGGTAATGTTTATAACTAATAAAACAACGAGGTAACTAACTATGTCAAAGAATAGCGGAGACAATACAAACCCAATTAATCAGAGATACGAAACAGCATTAAACGATTATAACAGCCTTAGAGACCAGTATGCTGGTAATGCTGGATATCAAAACGCAATAAATCAAAGTAGTCCTTATGCAGAACAAATGACTCGTGACAGTTTTAATACTGGAATGAAAAATGGAACTGCAATGACAAATGCCGTTAATCAGGCAGGATTTGCCGGAGCAAGAGATCAGACTAATGCTTCTACCGCCTCTGCTATTAATAAGGGTAATGCTATGCAGGACACCCAAAACGCACAGGCTCAGAAATATGCAGGAAGACAGGCGGCCAATGCTGCCGCAGGCGCTCAGAACCAGGCAACAACCGCCGCAAGAAGTGCCGGAATGAACAAGGCGCAAGCTGCTATGATGGGAAGCCAGCAGAACGCTAATGCTTACCAGAACGCATACGGAAACGCATACAACACTCAGTTGAATAATGCACAGTCTAACCAGAACACACAGCTTGCAAACTACAACAGCGCTTTTGAGAATAACGCTAACCGCATGAATAACAATATGATGAACCAACAGCAAATGGCAAACGCTAATGCTCAGTATCAACAGGGTATGGCACAGCAGAGCGGACAGGCAGCGCTTAACGCTCAGGGTAATGTACTTGGAGCGCAGCAACAGGAAGGACAGAACATCTATAACCGAGAATATGGTAATAGAGGTTTCTGGACTGGTATTCTTACTTCTGACAAACGACTCAAGAACTATCGTGAATGCACAAAAAAGGTTGTTATGAGAACACCTTCTAAACTTAAAGTAACCATCAAAGGAGACAAATAAAATGATGTGGAACGCAATTTCTAACATGATTATAAAGGCTGCTGATAACATCAACAGAGGTGCAGAAACAGCCAGTAAAACAGAAAGCGGAAGTAACGGACAGAATTATCAGACAGAAACCTCTGATGTTAGCGGTGGTTATGGTGGTAGTTCTGATATTTCCGGTGGATATACCGCGCCAGAAGCTCAGGACACAAGCGCAGCAAGTAACGCTACAAACAACGTAACAAAGGCTATCGACAATATAAAAGGTCAGGTAATGAACAACATTGGCGGTGATAAAGGTGATGACGAAGATGACAAGAAAGAAGAAGTTACAAACGCTGTAGAAGGTGCTACAACTTCTGACGAACGCCTTAAAAATATCTTTGGTGACAATGAAGATATTATCAAGGTATTTGCAAAAATTAACGCTATTCAGTTCACATACAAAGACAAGGCTCATAATATACCGGATGCAGAAAACCGCGGTGTAGATGATGACCTGCACTATGGCATTAAGGCTCAGGACTTGGAAAAGAATCCTATGACTGCAAGTGCTGTAGTTGAGGATGAACAGGGAAATAAACTTGTAGATACAAAGGAATTAACAACAATTAACAGCGCTGTTATTTCTGAAATCTGCAAGCGCCTTGAAATCATAGAAAAGGTACTCGGTATTAAGGTGGTATAAAATGACATACGATACATGGGACAGTTACAATACAGACGAAGCATACAAGGACAGTGACACAACCGCTAAAGGACTTGTAGAGGCTTACAAGAAGGATAACCCAGAAGGGTCTAAAGATGACTTCTACGCTAAACTGAATAAGACATGGGCGCAAGATAAAGACGGCTATGTAAAGAAAGCAGTTGACGAGACTTTCAAGGTAACTCCAAAGAAAGAGGAAGTCAAAGAAGAAGTTAAAGAGACTGAAAAACCGGTAGAACCTTTCAAGGAAGAAGAAACACCTAAAACAGAGACTACTCTAACTTCTGGCGACAAGAACTATATGCAACAGGTTGATGATGTAGGCGAAGCAACCGAGGAAAAAGAACTAGAAAAAATTACTAAAAACTCAGACAAAAATTATAATGCTTTATATGACACAATGGATAAACAGGGCAAGGCTTTTGGAAGAATTGATGACAAGCTTGTTGCTCAGTTACCTACATTTATGATTAAGCGTTATGCTGACGGTGAGTTTGGAGATCCTAAAAGTACAGACGCTAAATTAAGACTTGCTCATTTTATGATTAATGGTATACAGTCAAAACTTAAAATAGCTTCTAATTTGGCTATGGCTAACGCTGGTAGATCTCCGGCCTTTGCAGATACAACAAGTGACTATGAAAAGTATCAGCAGACAAACTTAGGACAAGGACTTGAGAATCGTTGGAATAAGTATAAACAGGAAACTCAGAGTGCTATAGACTTAGCGAAAAAAGAAGGCATGAACGAACAGGATGCTCGACTTGCCGTAGAGACTCTGACTAGAAATAACACCATGAATACAAAGTGGAACATGATGAACGAAAAGCAGAAACTCTATGCTATGGAAATCACAAAGGAAATGGGCGACTATATCGGCAATATGAACATGGATGAAATAGCAAACTTCATAGCCGGTTCTGCTTTGAACGAAGGACAGAATAACATCACAAAGGATGAAATTATTGCTATCGGTATTGCTAAGTTAGCTGCAAAGAGTCCAGAAATTATATCTAACCTTCCAGAAGGAAATGTAAAAGACATTGTTATGAGTATGATAGGCGGTAACGGCGTTGATATAGGTGCTGGTGTTGCCGGTGGACTTCTTAACGGTACTAAGCATACAACAGCTACAACCTCAGATGGTACAAAAATCGACCCTGGTATAACTATGGATAAGGGAGAGAAAGCACAGGTTGAAAATAAGGCGGACTCTCTTATTGCAGATTATAAGGCCGGAAAGATTACTAGGGAACAGTTAGAAAAGGACTATAACGAATTATACAACCTTATGCAGTCTCATAAAATTGCTAAAGTTGGAAGTTCTGTAACAAGTTTTGAAAAGCGTTTGAGTTCTGAACTTGATAAAGAAGCAGTAGAAAAGTTTGGAAAGAAAAACTCTAAGAGTGGTTTAAAAATTGTAAACTACTTCAAGAGTAATCCTAAGTTATTTGCTTATCTTTCTGAAAATCCAGACGCGCCAATGCCTTTTGAAAATAAGGCAGACTATGGCATTAAAGACCTTAAAGACTATCAGCAGAAACAAAAAGACTTTAAGACCTTACAGAAGGCAGATGCTATAGAACTTGTAACAAAATATTAAAACATAAGGCGGTGTAACAACCGCCTTTTTTATTTACCAGTCATCACCTTCTTGGAACTTATTAACTGTTATGTATAACTTGTCGTGTTTTGTTGCAAACGTGTAGTTATACTTTCTACCAGACTTACTTTCTATGCAGATATAGTCTGACAGTTCCAATACTTCAAAGTCACTTGAAGACTTCCATTTTTCCATATTTTTTATATCTGTAGTCTTAGCAAGAAATTGCCAGCCTTCTTCTGTAGAAGTGTAGTTAGTATAAAACCCATTAAAATGAAATGTAGTTCCATTTTTAGTGTGTACATAAATCTTAAACGCATCTTTGAAAAATGTATTGTTAATAACAATTATTTCTTCATTCGCGTTTTGGTTAAAAGGCATTACTTGACCTTTCAACTCTTCTTCTGCAAAAAGCAAGTTACAGGCAAGTAACAAGCAAGTCAAAACTATAAACCTTTTCATAAATCACCTCGTACATAATTTAAGTAAATTATAAACCCTTTTTAACTAATAAGCAAAGAGGTTTTATATGCAGATTAATCTTAATTTAAACCTGGAACGCATGAGACAGAAACAAAAACAGAAAGTCAAAACCGGACTGTCTATGCAGTCTACTGTCAATAACGCGCTAAACCTTCCACAAAGTAACGGCGGCGCTCAGTTGCCACAAACAGGAAAAACAGACGGATGGGGGGCAAATCAACAATGAGAAAAGTAACTGAAAAAGATATAACAAGCGCCGTAAGTTCATTAAAGGTTTTAGGCTCTTCTAGGCGCGGTAAGTACTACAGAAATTACAGACGCTATAACTACACACCATTCGCAGACCTTGAGAACATCTCTAATCCTTCTGTAGTTGGTTTTTATGAACAACCGGCAGAGATAGAAGAGGACACAACCAATACACCTCAGATTAATATTATCAAGTCATGTATTGATACACTCACCTCTAAAATTGCTCAGTCAAAAGTTAGACCGTTCTTTAATACCCAGAACGGAACTTTTAAGGATATTCAGACTGTAAAACAGGCTCAGGCTTTCTTTGACTTGTACTATGATTTACAGAACGTAAATAAGAAAGTTAGTGAGTGTTTTAGAGACTCTGCTATTTTTGAAAAGGGTGCTATCTACATTGATGAAGTATCAAAGGAAATTGTAAAGGCTCTTCCTTGGCAAGTATTTGTAAGACCTGCAGAAGTAACCTATAACAAGGTAACTCGTGTTTATTATGAGCGCAAAGATTATCCTACAACTCTGCTTGATAACAAGTATATAACAAAGGCTAAGTGTGAAAGCGCAGACTATGTAGCATACGGACTGTACTACGATACATTTAATCACATTAAGGCCGTACTCATTAATAATAATGTTGTAGATGTTATCCCTTATAAACCTAACAAAATACCGTTTATTTTTATGCACTACTGCTCACCTATCGTAGGTGATACTTCGCAAAGTGTTGTAGATATGCTTAATAGCATTCAGTTAGAAATAGACAATTTGATGATGAAGATTAAGGATGCCTCACAGTTGAACCCAGCCTTAACCTTCTGTGTTCCTAAAGGCTCTAGCGTAAAGACTTCACAGCTTAATAACAGAGTAGGACAAATACTCGAATATAACGCAACACCTAATATGACTGGCTCTCCTGTAACAGTTGCAACACCAGCCTTCATAGACGGACAGTATATGCAGTTAGTTGAGCAGCTTAAACAGAGTGCTTACGAACTTGTAGGTATCTCTCAGTTATCTGCTATGAGTACAAAACCTACTGGACTCAATAGCGGTGTTGCTCTTAGCACAATGGAGAACATTGAAAGTGACCGATTTGAAACACAGCTTAATCAGGTTATTCGCGCTTACGTTGATATTGCAAAAACTTGTATTGAGGTATTCCCGGAAGAAGATACAATCCTCCCGGAAGATAATCAGCGCCTTTCTATCAAGTGGAAAGACATTGTAGAAGAGTCAAATAAAATGGTCGTACAGTTCTCTG
>JAEIGA010006754.1_pt1 | contig 17450 bp, 9 predicted proteins | sample 9270691 | NCBI WGS metagenome assembly JAEIGA01 (sample SAMN17057246, study PRJNA624740) | gut metagenome | biome: biome; isolation source: fecal sample | host: Bos grunniens | place: China: Xizang | collected 2019 | reverse complement strand
ACTTCCTGCAACAGCAGATTCGCACAATTCAGGAAGAACTCGGAGGTGATCCTGTAGACCGCGATTTGGAAGAACTGAAGGCTGCTGCATCAAAGAAAAAGTGGTCGAAAGAGGTTGAAGAGACATTCTACAAGGAGTTTGCAAAGTTGGAGAGAATGAATCCTGCGGTTGCCGAATATTCGGTTCAGTTGAATTATCTGCAACTATATGTCGAATTGCCGTGGAATGAATTTACCAAAGATAATCTTGATTTAAATCGGGCAAAGAAACATCTTGATGCTGATCACTACGGACTTGATGAGGTGAAGGAGAGAATACTCGAACACCTTGCAGTGATAAAATTGAAGGGCGATTTGAAATCTCCGATTATTTGTCTTTATGGAGCTCCGGGTGTAGGTAAGACTTCGCTTGGAAAGTCTGTCGCTGCATCATTGAAACGAAAGTTTGGACGAATCTCTTTGGGTGGTGTACACGATGAGGCTGAGATCAGAGGTCACCGCAGAACATACATTGGTGCAATGCCAGGTCGTATCATTCAGACAATTCGTCGTGCGGGATCAAGCAATCCTGTGATTATTCTTGACGAAATTGATAAGGTCGGATCAAGCAATCACGGCGATCCTGCATCTGCATTGCTAGAAGTGCTTGACCCTGAACAGAATACAACTTTCCACGATAATTATCTCGATCAGGAGTTTGATTTGTCGAAGGTGTTGTTTATTGCTACGGCGAACAATATTGCTACGATTTCGCCTGCACTGCGTGACCGTATGGAGATGATTAATGTATCGGGATATACGTTGGAAGATAAACTTGAGATTGCAAGCAAGCACCTAGTGCGTAAACAACTTGAGGCCCACGGTGTAACAGGACGTCAGTTTCGCTTGCCGAAGGATTCTATCGAGAAGGTTATCTCGGAATATACACGCGAATCGGGTGTGAGATCTTTGGATAAGCATATCGCGAAATTGGTGAGATACCGAGCAAAACAGATCGGTATGGGTGAAAAGTTTGCAATGGAAGTCTCTCCGAAGGATGTCGAAACAATTCTTGGCGTGCCGCGTTTCAGAAATGATGTTTACGAAGGCAATTCGATTGTCGGAGTGGTGACCGGCCTTGCTTGGACCGAAGTAGGTGGTGATATATTGTATATCGAATCGGCTCTGAATAGGGGTAAAGGAAATCTTTCGATGACGGGTAATCTTGGTGATGTGATGAAGGAGTCTGCGACCCTCGCATTGCAGTGGGTTAAGGCTCACGCCGAGGAGTACGGAATAGCAATGGATAAATTTACAGAAAATGATGTGCATATTCACGTTCCGGAGGGAGCAATCCCGAAAGATGGTCCGAGTGCGGGTATCACGATGGTGACTTCGTTGATGTCTACATATACGGGCCGTCGAGTGGCTGACCGAATAGCGATGACAGGCGAGATTACACTTCGAGGCCGAGTTTTGCCAGTAGGCGGAATTCGCGAAAAAATATTGGCAGCAAAACGTTCGGGAATAAATACTATAATCCTGAGTGAGGAGAATAGAAAAGATATTTCAGAAATTAAGGCTGATTATATCAAAGATATGACATTCAAATATGTAACATTCATTGAGGAGGTGCTTGAACAGGCACTCATCGCTGAATAATGTTTGAATCGAAATGTTAGGAACGGGTAGTGTTAGAAAGACGCTACTCGTTTTTTGTTGAAAATAATAGAGGAGGGATAGTCCGTAGAGTTGTTAATAATCGTTTGATAAGTTGTTGATATATATTGTAATTTGTTTATAATTAGAGGATTATTAGTTATGAACAATTTTGCTAAGATGTTGATAAGTTGTGATTGTCGGTCTGAGTGAAATTATCGAAATCGAATCATGAAAAACTATTGTTTGAAGATGTTCAGAAAATGTTGTCCGTTGGTTGAATATATTTTTGAACAACAAGAAAAAATCGTTATCTTCGCAGGTAGTTTAGACAGACATTTTTCGTAGAATTTTGCGGCTACAATGAAGCAAATGAAAAGAATACTTTTTGTCGTATTGGGCTTATGCGTATTATTGCTTGATATTGAACCTGTTAAGGCTCAGTTTAATAAGCAGTATTTCTACTATATGGGTCGTCGTTTTATCGTAAATTCCAATTACGGAGAAGCTATCGAGATGCTCAACACACTGCTCAGATATGATGCAAGTGTTCACGAAGCCTTCTTTCTGCGTGGCGTAGCAAAATATAATCTTGACGACCTGGTAGGTGCTGAGATGGATTATACGAGAGCAATCAAATTGAATCCAGTTTTTACACTTGCCTATGAGTATCGAGCCATAGCCTATGCTCGTTTGGGTAACTACGATCAGGCGTTGAGAGATTTCAGAGAGGCGATAAATCTGCGTCCCGATCAGCCGAGTCCATATTACAGCCGAGGTGTTACCTATCTTCTTACGAATCAGTTGGACGAGGCAATACAAGACTTTAATCAGTTTATCAGAATGAATGATAGAGTGGCTGAGGCATTCATTAACCGAGGAACCTGCTATTTGCTCAAAAAGGATACTGTGGCAGCAATGTCCGACTTCAATCGAGCGATAAAAACAAATCACTATAATCCGGATGGGTACAACAGACGAGGTGGGTTGTATATGGTTATGGAGAGATATGATTCGGCAATGGTCGACTTTAATAGCGCTATCGCAAATGATAAGTCAAACTTCATAGCACACTTCAATCGGGCTTTGGTTTATGCCAATACAAATCGACCTGTTAATGCAATTGAAGATTTGAATAATGCAATCCAAATCGACTCGACAAATTCACTGACATATTTCAATCGTGCGATATTGCGGGCTCAGATCGGAGACTACAATCGGGCTCTCGATGACTATGACCGTGTGGCAAGACGCAATCCGGGTAATGTGTTGGTGTTCTATAATCGTGCTGCATTGCAGACTCTGTTGGGAAATGAACGTGAGGCAATAGAGGATTATTCTCGTGCCATTGATTTATATCCCGATTTTGCCAATGCATATCTTTTACGATCCGAGTTGAAACGTAATCTCGGTGATATGAAGGGATCGAAACGAGATTATGATGTGGCTGTAAAGAAGATTGCCGAGTATCAGTCAAAACTTAAAGATAGTACGTTTACGAGTTTTGCAGATACTTCCAAAAAGTTTAATAAACTTTTGGCATTTGATTCAGAATTTGGTTCGAATGAAATGTCCGGAGATATTGCCTCGTCAGCTCAGAGAGTGGATATCAGTCTGATGCCGATGTTCAAGTTTACATATTACGAACAAGACTCAACCTCTGCTTCCGAACAGAACGGATACCAAGATGTTGGTGTGGATAAATTCTTGGCAGAACTGAATCATAATGGAATATGCCTGACAAATAAAGTTTCGAATATTGATCCTCAAAAAATGATGAAAATCAATATCGAAAATGAACAAAACGTCAGAAATACTCCGAATGATTGGGTTGCACAACTTAAATATGCAGCATCTCAGACTCTTGTGCGACAATATACAAGTGCTATTGCGACCTTTGCCGAGGCGATTCGTCTGAATCCGAATAACCCGTATATATATCTGTGTCGCAGTACAACCCAAAGCGAAATGATAGATTTTATATCTTCTATAGATAATAGTTACCAGAAGATAGTCATAGATACCGATCCTGCTAACCGCCTGAGAAATTCGTCATCACGTGTTTATAACTATGACGAAGCCGTTGCAGACCTGAATCGTGCTGCCGAATTGTGTCCCGATTTTGCACATATATACTACAATCGTGGTAATCTGAAATGTCTTTCGGGTGATATGCCCGGAGCAATTGAAGACTATACTCGTGCAATTGAATTGTATCCATATTTCGCAGAAGCATACTATAATCGAGGCCTTGTACAGATTTACCTCAAGGATACGAAAAAGGGATGTTTGGATATCAGCAAGGCGGGAGAACTCGGCGTCGAACAGGCTTACGAGGTGTTGAAAAAATATCAGCGTGCAGGATTAGGTACAATAAAAAATGAAAACAATAAATAACAAATTACTAAACTAATAAAAAAATGAGTGAAAATCTTAAAAAAAATCTGAGCGACTCGGCAGCCGTAAGATGGATGGTGCTGTTGTTGCTGGCATTTGCGATGTTCTGTTCATATATCTTTATGGATATTCTGTCGCCGATTAAGGACCTTATGCAGTCAACCAGAGGTTGGGATTCGACTGCTTTCGGGACAATGCAGGGTTCTGAAACATTCCTTAATGTATTTGTGTTCTTCCTGATCTTTGCGGGTATCATTCTCGACAAGATGGGAGTTCGTTTTACTGCAATTCTTTCTGGAATTGTAATGCTTGTAGGTGCTGTTATTAACTGGTATGCAGTAACCGAATCGTTTATCGGAAGTAACCTCGAAGTGTGGTTCAATGAAAATTTGAACTATATCCCTGGTTTCGATGAACTCGGAATTTCTCCGTTCTACCGCGGAATGCCTGCTTCTGCAAAATTGTCTGCAGTCGGATTTATGATCTTCGGTTGCGGTGTTGAAATGGCTGGTATTACAGTGAGCCGTGGTATCGTAAAATGGTTCAAAGGTCGTGAAATGGCTTTGGCAATGGGATCTGAAATGGCATTGGCTCGTTTGGGTGTTGCTACTTGTATGATTTTCTCTCCAGTGTTTGCAAAACTTGGTGGTGATATCGACGTTTCTCGTTCTGTGGCATTTGGTGTTGTTTTGCTGATGATTGCCTTGATTATGTTCGCAGTATATTTCTTTATGGATAAGAAACTTGACGAACAGACAGGTTTGGCAGAAGAAAAAGATGATCCATTCAAAATCAGCGACCTCGGAAAAATTTTGTCAAGCAGCGGTTTCTGGTTGGTAGCATTGTTGTGTGTACTCTATTATTCAGCAATCTTCCCGTTCCAGAAGTATGCAGTAAATATGTTGCAATGTAATTTGACATTTACTGCTGTTGATCCGAATTCATTCTGGGCAACAAATACAGTGACAATTATCCAATATGTTATTATGTTGATTGTTGCTGCAGCTGCATTTGCAAGTAACTTCTCTAAAAATAAAAATATGAAGTGTGGCTTGCTCGTGTTGGCTGTAATTGCACTTGTTGTGTTCTGCTATATGGGTTATATGCGTCAGAGTGCAGAGACAGTGTTTGCAGTATTCCCATTGTTGGCAGTAGGTATTACTCCGATTTTGGGTAACTTTGTTGACCATAAGGGTAAGGCTGCATCAATGTTGGTTTTGGGATCATTGTTGCTGATTGCTTGCCACCTGACATTCGCATTCGTACTGCCGATGTTCAAGGGTAATGCTGTTGGTGGAATCTTTATCGCATATCTGACAATTTTGGTTTTGGGAGCAAGTTTCTCATTGGTTCCGGCATCTTTGTGGCCAAGTGTTCCGAAACTTGTTGACTCGAAGATTATTGGTAGTGCATACGCACTGATTTTCTGGATTCAAAATATCGGTTTGTGGTTATTCCCGTTGTTGATTGGTAAAGTTCTGGATAAGACTAACCCTGAATTGGTTGAAGGTCTGAAGAATGGAACAATCACTCCAGAACAGGCTGCCGTATCTTACAACTACACAGCTCCGCTTGTTATGCTTGCTTGTTTGGGCGTAGCTGCACTTATTCTCGGATTTGTGCTGAAAGTCGTCGACAAGAAGAAGGGTCTGGGACTTGAAGAACCTAACATTAAATAATGAAATTTCGAACAGAGTCTACATTAATTGCAGACTCTGTTCATAACTAAATATTATATGGAAGAAAATAAACTTAACACACGTTTGCCCGATAATGCCTATCGCGAATTGGCTCCGGGTGAAACTTATGAGCCTATTATGGCTGAAAACAGCAAACCGAAGGAGGTTACGGTATATTCAGTTTCCTTTGGTATCATAATGGCAATCATATTCTCAGCTGCCGCAGCATACCTCGGACTCAAAGTGGGACAGGTATTCGAGGCTGCCATTCCGATTGCAATCATCGCAGTAGGAGTCGGAAATATTGCAGGTAAAAAGAATATGCTCGGACAGAATGTTATCATTCAATCTATCGGTGCAAGTTCGGGTGTAATTGTTGCGGGTGCAATCTTTACATTGCCAGCTCTTTATATTTTGGGTCTTGAAGCTCAATTCTATCAGATTTTCATCTCATCGTTGTTGGGTGGTCTGTTGGGTATTGTGTTGCTGGTACCATTCAGAAAGTATTTCGTGAAGGATATGCACGGAAAGTATCCGTTCCCTGAAGCAACTGCTACAACTGAGGTGCTTATCTCTGGTGAAAAGGGTGGTAATCAGGCCAAACTCTTGGCAGTCAGTGGTCTTGTCGGAGGTTTGTATGACTTTATCATCAGTACATTTGGTTGGTGGACTGAAAATGTTTCGAGTCGTCTTTGCGAATGGGGTGCTGCCGCAGCCGATAAGGTAAAGGTCGTTTTCAATCTTAATACAGGTGCTGCTGTTCTTGGCCTTGGTTATATCGTAGGTTTGAAATATGCTGCGTTCATTTGTGCAGGTTCATTCTTGGTATGGTATGTGATTATTCCTGTGATGGGTAGTTTCGCAGAATTCCAATCAATGGCTCCCGAACAGATGTTCTCGGATTATGCTCGTCATATCGGTATTGGCGGTATTGCAATGGCAGGTATTATCGGTATCGTTCGTTCATCTGGTATTATCCGTCAGGCTGTAGTGTTGGCTGTTCGCGAACTCGGTGGTAAAAAGGTTGAGTCTGTCGAAAGCCGAACTAATCGTGACGTGAAGATGAAGATTATTCTCAGCGTATTGTTGGCTACATTGGTTACGATGTTCGTATTCTTCCAATTCGGCGTGCTGAACAATGTCTTCCAGACTGTTATCGCAGTGGCTATAGTATTCGTAATCTCGTTCTTATTCACAACTGTTGCAGCAAATGCTATTGCAATCGTGGGTTCAAACCCTGTTTCGGGTATGACATTGATGACATTGATTCTCACTTCGTTGGTGTTGGTATCAGCTGGTCTTAGCGGAACAAAAGGTATGTCTGCTGCAATGATTATCGGTGGTGTGGTTTGTACAGCACTCTCAATGGCCGGAGGTTTCATTACAGACTTGAAGATTGGTTATTGGTTGGGAACAACACCGTCACGTCAAGAGGCTTGGAAGTTCTTGGGAACAGCAGTTTCTGCAGCTACTGTAGCAGGGGTAATGATTGTCCTGAATAAGACTTATGGATTCGTAGGTGAAGGTGCATTGGTTGCTCCTCAAGCAAACGCAATGGCTGCCGTTATCAAACCGTTGATGGAAGGTGGTCATACTCCGTGGATGCTCTACTTTGCAGGTGCTGCATTAGCTTTGATTCTGACAATGATTAACATTCCGGCATTGGCATTCGCATTGGGTATGTTTATCCCGTTGCAACTGAACGTTCCTCTGTTGGTCGGAGGTTTGATCAGCTGGTTCGTAGCAACTCGTTCTAAAGATGAAGCTCTTAATAAGGCTCGTCGTGAACGAGGTACATTGATTGCATCTGGTTTCATCGCCGGTGGTGCATTAATGGGTGTTGTTAGTGCAGTCTTGAAATATATTGGCGTAGATTTGTTTGCTAAGGTTTGGAATGCATCTAAAGGTGCTGAAATGCTGGCAATTGTAATGTATGCTGCAATCATTATATACTTCATTTGGGATTCAAAAAGAGCCAAAGCTGAAGAATAATTAATATATATCTGATCGAGGTTGAAATTGGTCAACCTCGGTCAGTTGTTAAAAATGTTTTTAATTATGGGTCTGTTAGAGAGATTTTTGCAATACGTATCAATTGATACACAGAGTGATGAGAATAGCGAAACATTTCCATCGACAAGTAAACAGTATGATTTATTGAATCTGCTGGCTGAGCAGATGAAACAGTTGGGATTGACTGAAGTAGAAGTCGATAAGAATGGTTACGCAATGGGATCAATTCCGGCAACTCCGGGCTATGAGGATAAACCTGTAATCGGATTTATTGCTCACGTAGATACGGCTCCGGATATGTCAGGCAAAGATGTAAAGCCTCGTTTGATTGAGAATTATGAAGGCGGAGATATTCAGTTGAATCCGTCACTGACAATGTCGGTTAAGGAATTTCCTGAGCTCCTCAACCACGTAGGTCACCGACTGATTGTGACTGATGGTACAACTTTGTTGGGTGCTGATGATAAAGCCGGTGTGGCTGAAATTATGGACGCAGCAGAGTGGTTGATGGCTCATCCTGAATTTGCTCACGGTAAGATTCGTTTGGGATTCACTCCGGACGAAGAGATAGGTCGTGGTGTAGACTTCTTTGATGTAGAACATTTTGGTGCCCGTTTTGCTTATACATTGGACGGAGGTCCTATTGGTGAACTCGAATATGAAAACTTTAATGCTGCAAGTGCCAAGTTCTCGATTCAGGGTCGAAATATTCACCCAGGGTATGCTAAGAATAAGATGATAAATTCGTTGCAGATTTTGTGCGAAATAAATTCTATATTGCCTGTGGCAATGCGTCCTGAGTACACTCAAGGTTACGAAGGATTCTACCACTTGGTAGGAATGAGCGGTGGCGTTGAAACTGCAGAAATGAGTTATATTGTTCGTGACCACTGTCGTACAAAATTCGAGCAGAAAAAGGCATTTTTGCAAGATGTCACTGCGTTCTTGAACAAAAAATATGGAGAAGGTGTTGTTACGCTTGTTCTTAAGGATCAGTACTATAATATGCGTGAACAAGTTGAGCTCCATCCAGAGGTTGTAGATAAGGCTATCGAAGCGATGAAGTTGGCAGGTGTTGAACCTGTGATTAAACCGATTCGTGGAGGTACTGATGGTGCACGTCTGTCATTTATGAATCTGCCTTGTCCGAATTTGTTCACAGGTATGATGAATTTCCACGGCAAGTATGAGTATTGCTCGTTGGATACAATGGAAAAAGCTGTTGAAACAATTTTAAATATTGTGAAACTCTGGGCTAAATAATATAGCTTTTCAGATAAAGATGAAGTCCGTTTTGGACTGGCTTTCTTCGGCGGTGAAATTCAATTCACCGCCGAATTTGTTTATTTACAATACGCTGTGTGTTTGTGTTGTGAAATGTTTTTTTGTTTTTGAAATTTTTATCTGTCATATTTTGACAGGTTTGAGGTGTAAAAGTCATCCACTCCGATTTACTTATATATTTTACCATCATTAAGTTTGTTATACGTTGCCAAACCACCAATTGTTGCACCAATACTAAAGGCGACTACATATCCAGCATTGGTTGGTTTATATCCAAATAACTTACCTCCTGCCTTGTACGCTCCGCAAAACAGCCCTCCAAGTATTCCCCCTGCTCCAGCACTAGTTGCTATTGGATGCTTGTATGCTTCAAATTCTAATGTGTTTATCGCTCGTTTTAATTTGCTTTCTTCCCAATTACCTTTTTCTTTAATCTTATTTTTTACACGATCATTATTGGATGAATATGAACCACCTCTATGTTTTATATCATGCTGTTCTTTCCTAACTAACTGTATTTCACAATCAGTAGTCGTTCCATTAACACTATTACTATGCGTATGATGCAATACAAGCCTATCTGATATTACATCTTTCCCCGCTTGTAAATTTGCAATCTCTTCAGGCGTAAGGTTGAGATCATTAAATTTTTTAGGATTAGCAATATATTCTTTATATAATAATTTTGCCCCCATTCTCATTTGTTCCTTATAACCATCTTTGGAATGTTCACTCCAGAACTTCTTGCTATTTGCCCCAGGTACACAGACTCTCGGTCCACTAAATTGAGGGGTGTTTACAAACTCTACGATGTTTCCATCATAATTTTTCACTTCGGTTTTCAACGGGACATCGTGCGATTGTCCTCGTAGTGAATTAATTTGGGTTCGCTTCATTTTATTGTGGTTTTTTACGGTTTCTGCCTATAATTAAAACATCTTTTATGCCATTTCGTAATTAGTTATTTTTAGCGACATTTTGGCAGAGTCTATTGTCAATATGACAAATTTTCTTTTTATCCTCATCACGATTTGACAGGGGCGTGCTATTTCTTTGTGGCGAAATTTAATACTTCATTGCTATGAAACATAGAAAAACGCACATTTGTATTTGGCGTTACAGCACCGCTAACCATCTTTACTTTCCTTGCCTCCATTTCGGTCGATGCACACTCGTTGGGGGAGATTGCCATCCACGAATATACCCACCATGTCCACTTTACGGGGCCTCGACGCATTAGCAAAAAGTGTGCTCCTCACAGTTCAAATTTCTGGCACATCTACTCGGTACTTATGTCAAAAGCGATAGAAAAGAGCCGTTATTCAGACGGCTCTTTTCTCTTATGCTTCTTTCGATGCAATGATGTAAGCGATAATCGCATTAACTTCTGCTTTTTTGTTGAATCTCCCAAATTTGTATTGGAAAGATGACCATATTTATTGATTAATTGTCCGATTATTTCTTCGAACTTGCAGATTATATTATTCAATAATTTTTATTGGAAATTTTTGTGTGATGACACCTGTTCCTCCTGATTTAACAAATTCGTATACTCCTTCGACGTTTACATCAGCTTTCACTGAAACAACAAAAACTCCTGCAGCCAAATCTTTTTTGCTTGCTTTGACACCGCAAATCTTTGCACTGGCAATCTGTCCTTTTTTGAAAATGAATGCGAATTTAACAATCTCGCCTTTTTTTGCACCTGTAGGAGCACTTGAATAATAGCCTTGTTCAATTTGTGGATTCTTCCAATACATATGGCATAATGATTTGAGTTGTTGATCCCAGTCCATCTTCTGGAACTCACTCCATTCTTTGAATCCCACTTCTCCTTTTGTTGTGTATGGAATATCTACTTTACACTTTTGGGCATCATTCGCTTTGTGCTGAGGGCCATTAGCAACGATTGGATTTGAGATGGCAGCCATCATTAGAACAGCAATCGTAGCTGTCAAAATCCTAAATTGTTTTTTCATTGTGATATAATTTTTAAAGTTAAACTATTTCTTGTTGTTGAATTTATAAGCAAATGAAATTGAGTAGTAATTGGTTAGGCATTTATCCATAACACTACTAATACCTAATGTTGTTTGCATAGTTCGCCATTGATCATTATTGCCCAGAATGTCAATTGCATTCAGACTGATAACTCCCATTCTGTTCTTGAACACTCTCATACCAACTCTTGCATTCAGGGTGTGAGATTCGCGATTGATGACCGGAGTGTTATAGAAGTTCATCAAATAGGCTACCTCTATCCTTAATCGGTTAAATAAATCTCCGACTGCATAGAACGATGTTTCATTTGATATTCCTGATTCTGATGTGTCGTTTGCGGATCTGGTGTAGATATAATTCAGTCTGTTTTTCAGAGAAATCCTGAACGCGTATGAGAAATTAGAGGTAAATTCGAAGATGTGCGATATAAAATGATTGTTTTTATACTCCTCTTTTGAATTATACTCTTCATAGTCTCGATCGAATCTGTATTCGAAACTATTGCGAAACGTTCCGACATCCATTGCATTGTGATTTATCCCGATTTGTCCTGAAATCTTAAACTGACTCGGACCATTGAAAGGAGTAACGAGAGATGCTCCAGAGTTGACGACGTAGTTGTCATATTGAGGCAGGAGCGTTGATTCTGCATAATATGTTCTGCGATATGTTGTTCCGTCTTTAATATACATTGCATTGACTGTGAAACTCATCGGGAAGTTAAAAATTTTTATAAATCTTGACAGATTCAACTGATAATATTTTGCAGGCTCAAGATTGGCATTACCGACGACAAGATAGTATGGATTCGATACGTTTAATTTGTTTGATAGCGAGCTAGCTAAAGGTAATTTGTTTGTTTTACCCAGTGATGTATTAAATCCCAATAATTTGGCACTCACAGAAAATTCTATTGTATTGAAATTAGCATTCACATTATTATTGCTCTCTTCATTCTTTAAGTTGTCACGATTGAAACTTATGCCAATTTGGAGATTTTTGCTCAAATTTGATCCGATTCCGAAGCTGAACTTCTGTTGAATATTGTTTTGGTCAATCGAATATAGTTCATTGACTTCTCCCGTAACTCTATCGTATGCAATCTGTTGGTTATCATCACTCTTATAAGAGTGACCGAATGTAAAGTCTATTGCTTTGTTGTTATACTTTTTGAAATTATGACGATACTGCAGACTGCTATTAGTAGTTATCGATGGCTTTTTGTTATCTAAATTTACGAGTGTTATGGTGTTTAGATTTGAATCGTTTACATCATTCACATCTTGCAGAGAAGTTTGCATCATATTGCTGTATCGAATATTTCCCTTCAAAGACAACAGATTGTAATTATTTAATTTGTGACTTAGTTTGATATTGAACGGAATAATATAGGTCGACATCTCAGAGTTTGACTCATTATTAGACGATGATATAACAATGTTGTCACGAGTCATTTGTCTGAATTTGTTGATAACCATCTCTGTTTTTGTATAATTGACAGTGCTATTTACATCGAATACCGTATTGGGATTACTGGTTAATGACATCGAGAATCCTCCACTCAGCGAATGTCCATCAGATATATTCGATGTTACGTTGCGTTGTATTTGAGAGTCAAAGTCATCATTTTTAAAGTAAGATAACTCATTTATATTTGAGTTTTCGACTTTTGTATTGTTCCACTTGAGATTTACTTTATACTTGTCTTTTTTCTTGTTTTCGATGTTGTAAGCCAGATTGGCATATTTTTTATCGGCCGGATTTGAGCCCACAATAAGCAATGTGTTTTGTGGAGAATAAAATGCTGAACTTTGTGCAATATTTGATAATGCAGATTCGACAACAATTTGACGAGGTTCGCTATATAGTCCGATACCACCACCCAATACGTATCTGTCATTCAAATCTCGCTGTTCGCTATTTTTGCCATTAACGCCGCTTTCAGCAACCAGATTTCCGGCTGTATAGTGGTCGAAATCCTCGACGGCAAAAATATTCATTCGTTTGCGTTTACCACCTTTGTCTAATGTTGTGCGTTGAGCCAACTCGTCATCTTCCTCAAATACGTCGATATATGAGGCATCTTTAGCGTTGAGCAAATAGTATGGAGCTATGTTGTCATCGCCAAAAATCTTTTTGTCGTTGATGGTGACTAAACTGATCACATCACCTTTGTATGAAACTGAACCATTTGGGTTTACGGTGAGTTCAGGAACCTGTCGCAGGATCTCAATCAGAGCATCGCCTTTCATAGTTTTGGCAACCGGAGCGACAATACGCAGAGTATCGCCTTTTAGCAGGCTTAATCGTTGTCTTGCCCTTACGGTAACTTCATCGATGTTAATATTGTCAACAGAGAGCTTAATCTTGCCCAAATTACAAGTAGGCTCGGCTTTGTCCAGATGAATTGTTTTTAACTTATAGCCTAACATTGAGATTTCAATTCTGCTCGGACAAAAATTGTATGCTTCGAAATTGAATTTCCCTGATGTATCGGCTATGATCCATTGTGAGGTAAGTCCTGTTTGTAACTTTGATACGAGGTGAATCACAGCCTTGGGCAGAGGTGAGAGATCTGTCGAATCGACAATCTGCCCAATATATTTGATCTTCATCACATCTTTAGCATATCTTTCTTTTGTTGAAATGACTTGAGCCTGGGAGAATGAAGTACAAACGGATAACAAACAGAGTAATGTTGTGCAGAAACGTATCATAACCTATTGTTTTGCTGAATTGTGGTAATAATCAAATAGATTGTCCAATAGATAGCAATACACGACAACAATATGATTGTTTTGTGTACAGATGCCAATGTCAGAGCTACCAAGGCCAGTGTCGTAAAGAATCCACTTTTGAAGTGAGGCAACATATCAGTCTTGTAAGTTGGATCAGAATGTTTTTTTGAAAGATGGCCTAACGTATACGAAAAGAGTAAGAGCATAAGTGACCAATAATATACAGTGGGGATTGTTTGACTAGCTGATTGACTTAAGGTCAAAACGTTCGAACTGATAAGAATGCATATTATCGATAATGCAATAACAAGCCAACCTGACACTCTAAAAATGTTGATGATTGTTTTGTGAGATTTGTTTGTTTCCATAAATTTAAGGGGATTAAATTTATAATTCGGAAGTTAAGGGGTGGCAATCACACTCCACAATTGCCACTTCAATTTTTGTTATGCTAAACAAACGCCAATAATCTGTTGTTTGTTTTACGGTTCAAGATGCGTTCTTTTTTAATCGAAAGCGAGTTAGCGAGTAGACCGAGATTATTAATTACGGGAATTTTTGCATTGCAAAAATAACTCATTGAGTATGCAACTGCTATGTTTAGGGCAAGTTCTACAATTAAACCCGCAACCGGATTTACAATAACAACGAGTTTAAAAAATATATAAGTTACTAAAGATGCAACGCAAGCCTCAAGAAGCAAAGGTTGAAAACGTACAAGGAATGAGTCTCCTGTCGTGGCAGGTTCTGCAAGAAGTAAATCACTGGGTGCATATCCCTCAAGCGGTGTATACCCATCTCCCCATTCATATCTAAATCCTACTATTTGTCCATTCGAAACAGTGAAGGTTCCTCTTTGTTCGATGTCTTCAGGATGGTTAATAAAAACATTCCACTCAGAATCAGATAAATAGGGGGTTTGTGCGTTAACATCAAATAAACATAATGAGAGTGCTAACGCTAAAATTAATTGTGTAAATTTTAATGTTCTCATTTCTACTAACATTTTAAGTTAAACTATATGTTTTCTGATGGAGTGTCATTAATGTCTTTGTGCAAAGATGTTAATTATTTACTCAAAATCCAAATAAATGCAGTAAAGTAAATAAAATTTTATAAATACAAATTTTTACCGAAGATAATATTAATTGATGTTGCTGAGAAAAGAGTTAATAAGCATATTACATCCGATTTCGTGATAAAATTATCCCGATTCGAAATATTTGTTTTTTGAATGTCAACACGCTGGTGGTGCAGTCAGAAAGAGGCAGAACCACCCAAGGTTATTGATGAAGATGTTTTGAAACGATTATGTGATGAGTATAGATATAGGCGGGAGTAAAGTACCCTCTCCTCATTGCTCGACATCTATATTCGATATGCCTCATTTGGAGATTTCTTCTATGGAGAGCAAATCTATATATTTTCTTGTGATGATGAATGTGAGTCGCAACATAATCAGGGGAGGATCGCCTATTTTAGAGATGAGTGCTTTGGTCGAGACTATGCACGCGGAGTGTTTTTGCTGGGGTTAGAACACTGTATAAAGACACCATTATACTGGCGAAGTGTGTCATATCAAGTTTAATGGTTACGAGTATGACTTCGCTTTGGGAACATTGGTGTTGTATTTTCGATACGCTTTTGTTTTATACAACCTATAAGATTGCATAGACTTAACACGAGTCGGTACACTATTGGTTGGATAAGGAGGCGTTGCCCGAAAGATTAAATTGTCATTGTGGAGAGTTTCTCGGCTTATATAATTATAACATAAAGCAAAGGTTGCTTATGGCAAAACACACTCCAAATTTTTATCAAAATCTATTGCCGTATCTTGTTTAAGATGAGTTAGGCGCGGAATATAAATTATAAATGCTCATCATCATTCATAACCGTTTATCAAATTATTCCGCACTATTTCGACCCCGACTCAAAGCTATTTCCAATGTTACATAATTTGTATTTACATTTTTTGTTACAAACCATTTTGTTAAGAAATTACATTTTGCACTCCAAAATATAACCTCACATTTCAAGACACGCTACTAAATAAAAAGCATACGACCTTTTGAGGATACTATGCTTTTTTAATGTTTGGCAATTTTAATTCAGATTAAAACTTTCTGATGCGAGATTTTTCATTCCGTGGCTCTTTGGTGTTATCTCAACGTTGAGTATGTGTGATTTTTTACCTCGAATTTTTAGCCCTTCAATAGGAATTGTTATCTGTTGTGTTGCACTCGAAAGCAATTGAATTTCACCCGATTTTAGGACCTTATCTCCACGAGTAATGCTGAAGGTCAACTTGTAGTTGCTGAGGTTAATGAAGTCTGAATTATTTGTAATTTCTAATCTCTGATTTGTGACATCTTGACTCTTAATGACAATTGGACGAAAATTATTTTGTTTAGCCATTGCACCGTTGAGTGAGCCAATTCTCAGAACAGGACGATCCGAGTAAAGGGGTTGACTATTGTCTCGTGTGAAATAGATATCGCTATTCCACATATTGCGGACATTTTCAGCCATTATGGGACGTGAATCCTGCATTTTTTTGATGTTGAGGTAAGCTTCGCATAGATTGAATCCATCGGGCGAATTGCCCATTGAGAAGGCGATTACACTTGGGTGGTTTCTGTGTGAGATGAATCTCGATGTAATTCGGTCAACAACCTCTTTACTGAAAGTGGGCAGTTCGAAAATTTCAGACTCAGGAGTCGGATTAAATGCTGCCATATCAATAATATAAATGCCTATTTGGTCGGCTGCATCGTAGAAGTTTTCAGAAAATTGTCCATCAGCAGGAGTGATAACCTTTACTCCGCGAGATTTTAAATCAAGAAACAATTGTTCGATTTTTTTTTTTGATTCGTTGTCGCCCATTGCATATTCTGCCTTGTAGGGAATTTCAACGACATCTCCTAATGAAATATTCTTCCCATTTATAATTAGTTCTTTATCGTTGAATGCTACCTCTCGGAAACCGACTTTTGTTGATATATATTGGGTTTTAAAGCCTTCGTATTCAACGCTTAACACTGCAACGTAGAACAACGGTGTATCTGCAGACCAGATGTCCAAATCTCTGACGAGGGTCGAGAACCAAACTGTATCCTCGCTAAAATTCTCAAAATCAATCTCTTTAGTCTGAATGTCGATGCGTTCACCTGATGGAGTGTATAGTTCGAACTGAATGTTTATTTTCTTTGGATTTTTAAAGTGTGATTTGGCGATTGCTCCGATTTGCAATGCTCCATTTTGGTCATTGATTTTAGTCTGTACGGACAGGTCTCTGATGCGCACCTTTGGTTCGCTTGTCAGGTATGCAATCCCGATTGACGAATTGTCTTTTGTAGTTGATTCTGTCATCTTGTCTTCTGCTACAAATTCGATGCGTATGGTGTTGTTACCCTCACGAGCAACCTTTGTGATGTCGAATTCAGAGTGACCCTTTGCGTCGGTGAAGGTCCCGATTTGCTTGTTGTTGACATACACGACTCCAGCGGCAGCACAACCTTCAATATGCAAAAATAACGATCTGCCGACCCATCTGAATGGGAAAAAGAATGTGTCATTATAGCTGTTCGTTCCCTCGATATTGTTGAGTCGAGAGTAGTATGCCGATGAATCTGCTATTGCAGATAATGCTTTGTCCTGATTTTCATAGGTGATGATTCTCGAACGTGCAGGTTCGAGTT
>JAEIGA010006753.1_pt1 | contig 17457 bp, 15 predicted proteins | sample 9270691 | NCBI WGS metagenome assembly JAEIGA01 (sample SAMN17057246, study PRJNA624740) | gut metagenome | biome: biome; isolation source: fecal sample | host: Bos grunniens | place: China: Xizang | collected 2019 | reverse complement strand
GGGTGTAACCTCACGGAAATTACAATCATCAAAAAATTCTTCAACAAAGCGTTGAGTAGTTGCTATCGCATCATTTATCTCTTTAGCGCGAATGCCTTTTATTTTTGCGTTTGGTTTTACACGCTTCTGTTCTTCATCCCACTTATCCAAAGTGGTGGAAAAATTAGTATATAAATCTACGCTTTTATTTTTCGCGCGCACGCGAATATATATAGGGTGATAAGGGATAGAATCATCAGTTCTCTTATACAACAATACCTTACTTGAATACTTCATTTTCTTCATAAATGCACAATAATTTCTGCAAAGATACTATTTTATTTTGAGATTTGCAAATTTCACACGAAATTTCACACGGGTTTCCGTGAATTATGGCGAAATAACGCGAAACGAAAAGTGGTGTATCATACTGAAATTCTGTTAAATACATATTATTTTGAAACAGCACGAAATCGCACCGCAAGTCCCGTCCGCACCGCAAGAAGAAGCAGAAATGCTTCTTCTTTTGTTATATTCTCACACGTCATATAGGTATACAAAAAACACGCCCACTCATATGAGCAGGCGTGGTAATTATTATCATCAGCACTAGTTAGACTGTAGCTTCGATATTCCAGACGAAGGCACGAACACCTACTTCTTCATTACGCATATCGAGTTTTTTTACTGCTTCGAGAAGAGAATCTAGTTTCTCATCCGGAATAATGGTGATAACACAAGAGTTCATCTCTGGCCAAGTATGTGTTCCACGGCGTGGTTCACCACCATTGGTACCACGACCTTGTACTTGCTCGAAGAAGGTAAAACCATTTATTCCTAAATAATCAAGCATGTATTCTACACGTTCTGTGTTAGCTTGATTGAATACAATCATTACAGATTTCATAGATAATTATGAATTTTGAGTTATGAATTTTCAGTTTCTTCGCAGTCTTTAACTTTGATATCCATAAAGATGAATTGCTCACGCACTTTTTTGAGTTTATCACGTTCACCCTTACGAGAGATGGCTGCGTAAAGCACTGGAACGATATATAGTGTCAAGAATGTAGATACAGTCAGACCACCAATAACGACGATACCTAGCGGTTGCCACATCTCTGCACCTTCACCTTGGCTAATAGCCATAGGCACCATACCAAGAACGGTGGTAAAGGCTGTCATAAGTACAGGGCGGAGACGGCTTTCACCTGACATCTGGATAGCGGTGTTGAGATCATATCCACGTTCACGCATAAGGTTGATGTAGTCCACCAACACGATACCATTCTTCACCACAATACCGACAAGTAATACAAGACCTAGAGCACCAATCATATCGAGAGATGTACCAGTCATCCAAAGTGCTATCACGACACCTGAAAGGGCAAATGGAACGGTAAACATAATGATTCCAGGTTTAGCAAACGATTCAAACTGCGATGCCATCACGATATATACAAGGATAATAATCAAGAGGCCTAGCATACCCATTTTGGCAAATGTTTCTTGTTGCTCTTCGTAGTCACCGGCAATACGCACAGAGTAACCAGATGGGATATCCATTTTGGAGATAACCTCTGTATCAATGACCTGAGCCAATTCACCGAGTGATATTTCGTGTGGAGTTACTTTGACTGTCACAATACGCTGACGTTCTTTACGTTTGATTGTAGGAGGAGCCCAATATTCATCCACAGAACAGATCTCAGATAGTTTGACGGTTGCACCGGTTGGTGTTGGTATAGTAAAATCAAGCACATCGTTGATTGAATTACGGTTATCCTCTTGCAAACGTACAAGAATATCATACTCTGATCCATCCTCTTTAAGGAAACCTACCGCCATACCATTGACACGGTTACGTAAGTATGTAGAGATAGTAGCAGAAGTTAGTCCATGACGAGAGGCTTTCTCTTTGTCAACAACAATCTTGATTTCAGGACGATCCTCGTCACGATCAGCAAAGACATCACGTGCACTAGGTAATTTTCTCACTTCCGTCATGATGTGCTCCGCCATTTGGTTCGTTTTATCAAAGTCATAACCATATATTTCGAGTTCAACGGCATTGCTACCACCTGGTCCTCCAGTACCCATAGCTGCCTGATACTCAACAATCTCCGGATATTTAGCCATTTCTTGACGCAAGACCTCAGCAATCTCCCAAACAGTTCGTTCACGTTCCCATTTCTTATTGAGACGCACAGTCATGGAGATTGTGTTGTTCATGGTTGAAGAGAAGAGTGCAGCTGTTCCAGCGTCATCATTACTACCGGCTGAAGTGGCAATCATTTGGCATTCAGGAACAAGTTCCATGAAACGTTGTTCAAGTTTCCTTGCCGTCTTGAGTGTTTCTTCGATGCGTGTACCACGTTGTAATTCGACAGTAACAGAAATACGACCATTGTCTTGTTGTTGCATAAAGTCCGTACCCACTTTACCTAGAACAAAAGGCATGACAGATGCCACAAAGAAAGCAAAGAGAATAATGATAGTAATGGTCTTGTGTTTCAAGCACCATCCAAGTGATTTAGCATATGCGCGGTCAACCTTGTCAAGGAATGCTACTACGGTACGATCATACCAAGACTTCTTGCCTGCTTCATCATCAACTAGTTTTCCATCAGCATCCACATGCACCTTTCTTGCCTTCAAGAGCTTAGAACAAAGCATTGGTGTAAGTGTAATAGCAATAATGGTAGAAGTACAGCAAACAACAGTAACAATCCAACCCAAAGATTCAAACATAATACCAGCCATACCATCCATCATAGTCAATGGCACGAACACGGCCACAAGTACCAATGTTGTAGCAATAACGCTGACCCAAACCTCATTGGTAGCATAGATAGATGCCTCACGAGGGGCTTCTCCACGTTCTACGTGCCGCGTTATATTTTCCAATACCACGATCGCATCGTCCACCACCATACCAATCGCAATGGTCAAAGAACAAAGAGAAATGATATTGAGTGATGAGTCTGCCATATTCAAATATATGAATGCCACAACCAATGATATAGGGATAGTGAGCGAAATGATAAAGGTTGCTCGCCACTTACCCAAGAAGAACAACACAACAAGAACAACAAACAACAACGCATAGAGAACACTCTCTTCGAGGGAAGAAATAGAGTTTTCGATGTTATCAGCAGAGTTATAGATCTCTTGGATTTGGATATCTGTAGGCAATTGTTTTTGCATCTTCTCCAATGCTTTTTGTACATCACGGCAAACCTCAACAGTGTTGGCGCCAGATTGTTTGGCCACTATCAGACGAACGGCTTCACGTCCATTCGTTTTCTCGTCCAAAGAAAGGTCCTTAATGGTGTCTCGAACAGTAGCGATATCACGCACAAAGACTTGTTGTCCTTGAGGAGTAATAGTGACCATTAAGTTCTCAATCTCTTTGGACTCAATGAACTCAGAACGCACCTGCATTTGGTATTGCTCTTTGTCCATCTTGATGGTACCTGATGATAGGTTGAGGTTGTTTGCAGAAACCACGCCACCTACACTTTCGAGTGTAAGACCATAAGCATCCAGTTTTTGTTGGTCAATATCCACATATACATATCGATCTGGAGCACCAGAGATAGAGATGTTACCTATACCATTGATTTGGTTGAGTTGTGGAATAATCTCATCGTTGAGAATCTTATCCAATCCGGCATATGATTCGTCAGCAGTAATCGCATATTGGCAGATTGGCATGGTGGAAGTAGAGAACTTAAACACCACAGGAGTAGAACAACCGTCAGGCAAATTATCCTTTGCCATGTCAACGAACGATCGAATGTCATTGACCGCCTCATCTATATTACTACCCCACTCCATTTCCAGAGTGACCATAGACATGTTATCCTTGGAAGTAGAATAGATGCTCTTCAAGTTATCTACAGAGTTGAGACTATTCTCTAGAATTTTGGAGACGTTCGTCTCCATTTCAGAAGCAGATGCACCCGGATAAGTAGTCATCACCGTGACATATGGTGGATCCATTTCTGGGAATTGATCAACCGGCAATTGCATCAAGCTGAATAGACCGATGATCATCACCGCAACGAAGATCAAAAGTGTCGTTACGGGTTTTTGTATTGCGGTTTTGTAGATTGCCATAATTATAATCTATTTAGTTGATTAAATATTGAATCTATAAGGTGTTATTGTACATCAATCTTAACACCATCAACTAGTTTGTTTTGACCCACGTGGATATACTCTACACCCTCTTTGATCTCAGGTGCAATGATTTCTACATTCTCATCAAAGCGTTGGCCTAGTTTAACAGTTACGCGCTTAGCTACACCATTATCGTTGATAAACACAAAACGCTCATTAGATCCGATGAGTTTCTCTACAGATTGATAAGGAACAACAATAGCATCCTCTTGACCAAGAGGCAAGGTTGTGGTAACATACATACCTGGACGCAATTGATCCTTCTCATTAGGAATCACCACCTTACAAAGGAAAGTATGAGTTGCTGGATCTACAGTAGGATAAACCACTTCGATGCTAGCAGGGAACTCTTCATTAGGATAGATATCACTCTTAACTGACAAATGCATACCCTCTTTTACCAAAGGATAGTATGTTTCAGGGATAGCGATCAATGCTTTTAGTTTGTCTACTTGTGTCAAAACCAAGATTGGCTGACCAGCATAAAGTTCGCCGTCCTCGTAATTCTTGGCAGAAATCACACCAGCAAAAGGTGCCTTAACATACGTATTGGTTTCTAAGAATGAGATGTTTTGTACAAGTTGGTCATAAGCCACCTTCGTTTGATCATAAGTCTGCTGACTTACAGATTTAGTAGCCAACAATGTCTCCAAACGTCCCAATTCAACCTCTAGGTTAGCCAATTGAATCTTTGAAGTCAAAATTTGATTTTGATCCATACGCACAAGCATATCCCCAGTACGCACTTTGTCGCCCACTTCTGTATAAATTCGTTCGATATTACCAGTAAGAGAAGGTGCTACGTTTTGTGTTACATAACCTTGCAAATTGGTTGAAATTTGAATAGAGCGTTCAATGGTTTGAGGAACAAGAGTCATAGTAGAGACTACTTCGACACGTTCTGCCTCTTGCTCAGTAGCAACCTGAGCCTCATTACCGCCGCAGCTGATCAAACATACTACAGCAGACATCAATAATACAATCTTTTTCATTATCTTTGGTTATTTATTATCGTTATAAATTTAGGAATTTTTCCAATTCAACTTGAGCATTCACAAGTGTTAGCACAGCTTGCACGTATGTAGACTGTGCAGAGATAAGATCATTACTAGCATTGATCAAATCTAGTTTAGACGCAACTCCCTGATCGTACTTTTGGGATGTTGACTCAAAGATTTGCTGTGTAACACGCATATTCTCTTTCTCTGTCACATATGTGTCATATCCGTTTTGCAGATTATAGCGCAATTGCTCATTTTGAATAGCAAGATTGTCTGTTGTTTCTGCAAACAAATTACGAGCCTCTTCCAAGGCTATTTTCTTCTCCACTACTCCAGCTGCACGTTTGCCAGAAGACCACAAAGGCATACTTAGGCTCAAAGAAAGTGCATTTGGAGGGGTCATATTCAAGCCTTCAGACTTACCAAAATAGCTCTTGTCGCTATATTGATAAGCCAAGGCCACTGTGGGACCATACGCCCAACCCGCCATGTGCACATTCGTTTTAGCCAACTCCACATTCTTCTCCAATGTTTGATAATTAAGATTATTCTCCAAAACAAAATCTTTTCCTAGTAGTTGTAGTATTGCTTCGGCAGATAACATATCATCCAACTTAGAAGTTAATGTTAATTCTGTATCAACAGGGATATTGAGCAGAACTTTCAACGCATTAATTGCTAACTGAGTAGAACGCTTATTAGCATTAATGTTGTTTTTAAGTGTATTAACACGCACTACAATTTGATCAGCAGCAGTTTGCTCTGCCATACCTGCGTCAACAGAACTTTGAGTAATCGCAACTAACTCCTCAAGATTTTTCAATGAAGCATCCAATAATTTCACCACATCTTCTAGTACCAACACAGACACATAAGATGTTTTCACATTTGCTCGAAGATCATCTTCTGACTGTTGCAAACTAAGTCTCTGCATATCAATGGCAATATTATTGAGCAAAGCACCTACAACAGCTTGACCATTGATACCCACACTAGCAGTAACACTGAGTGTTCCATTGTCATTCATTTTGATAGGCATGCCACCTAACAACATTTCATAGCCCATCATTGACTGAAAACCCCAAGACATATCTAGTTGAGGCAACATCGAAGCAATAGTTTGCCAACGTTGTGCATAGGCCTTTTGAACAGCCAAATCGGCGTTTCGCAAACTGCGGTTGTTGTCAATAGCATAATCTTGTGCTTCAGAAAGGCTTAGATTTAACGTAGCAGGAACCTCACGTGGTGTCACCTTTTTAGCAGCTGCCATCACATGATCTTCTGCCTGCATGCCCATCACACCAATAGCGAGTAGGCAAATAAAAAAAACATTTTTTTTCATCATCTCTTATACCTTATTATATTATATGTTATATTTCACTTTCTCTCTCAACCGTAGCAAACCGCTTTCAGTCAATATGCCCCGCATCAAAATATCCATTCTCTGATGACCTATGCGATGCACTTCCTCTTTGGTCATTTGCCCACTAGTCATCAAATCCAATAATCGGTATTGCATATCTAGAAACATCATCGCCACCACATCTACATCAATCTCTTCCCTAAAGATTCCCTCGCTCACGCCTTTCCCCAAAAACCGTACCAAAATCTTCTCCGCCGTTTCGCGCATCACTTTTTTATGTGCAGCAAACAGTTGCGGATAGTACTTTTCCAGGTCATACATCATCGCGGGTGTCTTCAAATCCTTCTTTGTGGTGGATTTAGCAATCTTTGACCATTCCACGATTACCTGAGTGATGGTACGCTTGGATAGAGCGTTGTCTAGGTCATGCGCCACCTTCTGCTCATGCGTATGCAGGATAGCTTGTATCAGGTCATCTTTCGATGGGAAATACACATAGAAAGTCTTTTTCGACATACCCAACTCATGACACACATCATCCACAGACACGCTGCGGATGCCCACCTGTTGCATTCGTTCGATAGCCACTTGCAATATGTGTTGTTTTGTTTCGCTCATAATTCCAACTTACTTTTTAGCAAAAAGCGTGCAAAGGTACTATATTTTTCCAAAATAACCAAATATTTTAGGAAACTTTAACACTTTTGTGGTTTCCAAGTTGCAAAATAAAGAAAAAACACCCTGCTTTCGTAAAAAAGCAGGGTATCAATGATTATTTTTGCAGATTTGCTGACTAATAACTCTCTTGATCAGAAGGGAATGATTGATCTTTCACTGCAGAAATATACTCCCCTACTGCTCCCTTAACAGTCTCACCTAATTGAGCAAACTGGCGTAAGAATTTAGGTTTAAATCCTTCGTTGAGTCCTAACATATCATGCAAGACTAAGACCTGACCATCTGTCTGATTACCGGCACCGATACCTATTGTCGGACAAGAAACCGAGTCCGTCACTTGTTTAGCGAGTACAGAAGGGATTTTCTCTAATACAATAGCAAAACAACCTGCCTCGTCTAGTAATTTGGCATCATGCAACAGTTTTGTTGCCTCTGCATCATCTTTTGCTCTCAAACCATAGCCTCCTAATTGGTTCACACTCTGCGGTGTCAAACCAAGATGTCCCATAACAGGTACTCCCGCCTTTACCATGTGGCGAATAGCAGGTAGAATCTCTTCGCCGCCCTCCAACTTCACCGCATCCGCACCAGACTCTTTTATCATTTTCAACGCATTTGTAACCGCCTGCTCCTCACTGACCTGATAACTTCCAAATGGCATATCTATCACTACCAAGGCATGCTCGGCAGCTCGTACAACACCACGTGTCAGGAATATCATTTCATCAACCGTAATAGGCAATGTATATTTGTTTCCACATACGATATTGGATGCACTATCACCTACTAGGATCATTTCTATCCCTGCTTCATCCAAAAGACGAGTCAATGTAAAATCATAACTAGTCAACATGGCGATTTTCTCACCTTGTTCTTTCATTTTACGAAGACGAGTTGTCGTCATACGTGTATTTTGAATATGTACAGACATGATTTTGGCTTATTTAAGTTATTATATTCGTTCTAAATCTTCTAGTCGCATCCATCCTTTGTTGTTTCCAACACGAACGCAACACCAATCATCTACTATTTGGTCGTTATCAATAATCACCTTAACACCTTCATACAGAGGGAATAAATCTGTACCTGATTCAGCAGGAGAAGATTTAACAACAACCTCTCCTTTAACAACGATTGCTTCTACTCGTTGAGAATCACGTTTATGTAAACTGGCGGCATTAAGACATGCAAGGATAGAAATTAGCAATGCGACTATACTACCATAGAAGGCCGTCTTTCTTAACCACAATGTTTTACTATACGCAAACAAAAATATACCCACTAACATAAATATAAACAAACTTATTGACATCCAAGTCCAAGTCTGTTGCAACAATGCATCACGAATAGATTTTAGCCAATCGGATAGAAAAAATGATTCAGCATCCTTGATTTTTCCTTGAATCTTTGACTTAGCGTATTCTAAATTATATTGCGTATCCTCGTTAGCAGGTTGTATACGTAGAGCTCGCTCGTAGGCAAGGATAGATTGGGCTAAATTTCCTCGCAAACTATCTTGCTCATACAATTTAAAATAAGTATTACCTAAGTTATAATATACCTCTGCCGAAGGTTGCTCTGCAATAGATTGTTCATATTTCTTTGCTGCCTCGGTAAAATTACCTTCAGTATAACATGTATTTGCTTCTAAAAAAAGAGAGGATAGAAATATCAGTAATAGTTTCATAACAATCATTTATTAGGTTTTATACATTAGAGTTTTTGCCCTTCCAACTCATTAATTATCTGTGTTGTTAACTCATACATCTTTTGCATTTCATAATCTGTCGTTGGAGCGTATCTAGCAAACTCTGCTGTAGACAAGACATTATTGACGTCTTGAATCGTCTTCTCACTCACACCTTTATCGGAAAGAACTTGCGATATGTTTTCTTTGTTAAGTTCTGCTGTTGGGATAGATAGACGATCGCTCAAATATGTCCAAGAGGCACGCTCTATTTCCTCATAGAACAACTCTTTGTTATTCTCACGGAGTAAACGCTTAGCTGTTTTCAGGCGACGTTGAGCCACTTTGTTTGCTTTCTTATAACGTACGAGATTTATATCTGCATTCTCTTTTATCTTCTTACGGAAGATGATAAATAGAATGATGGTCAAACATAGAGGAATCAAATAGCACATCCAAAACTTAAGCGAGCCGAACTCCATCAAGACAGGTGTAGATGGAGTTCGTTCTTCACCCGTATAAATATGTCGAATATCTTCTCCTAATACTTGTTCTTGTTCCTCAAAAACGACACGAGTATGCTTATTAGAATGTTCGGTCGTTTCTGTGCCTGAAATATTAAGACTATATTCAGGTGTATGGAGTGTGTTGTACTTATCCTGTTTCGTGTCAAAGTAGGAGAACTCAATTGCTGGCAACGTATACTTTCCTCCGGAACGAGGAATAGCAAGATATTCTATTGTTTTGGTACCAGAAATACCACGAGTAGTATTTTGAAAATCGTTTGTAACCTTAGGATCATATACTTCAAAACCTTTTGGCCACTCTATCTCAGGTGTTTTGACATACTTGAGGTTTCCACTACCTTTGATAGTCAATGTGAGCGTCACAGCTTCATTAACCTGTAACTCAGTATTTGATATATTGCTTGTAATTGAAAATTCGCCTACACCCCCACTATAAGAAGCAGGTTTGTTCGCAGGCAGAGGATCTACATGAACATCTACGCCAGGAGCTTCCAATTGTCTTAGTTGAGTTGTTGTGGCATAAAAATCATCAAATATACTGCGAATTCTTGAGCGATTCTGAACATATACTACCGCCTCAAAACGTGCTGGATCAATTGTCATATCACCGCTATTTTGTGGGAATAGTAATATACGATATATTTCAGCTGTCAGGTAATTTTTGCCTTTATAATGCTCCATCTCTGCCTGAACTTGATTTTGTTCTAGTTCCTGTTTGATAAATCCCTTAAATTCAGGCAAAGTAAAATTATTAGTTAACTGACCTACCTCTAAACCTGTATAATAAATTTTATACGTCAATAAAATAGCCTCTTGTTCGTGTACATTCGTTTTACTCAAGATGGTACGGAGGAACACTTCACTTTGTGGTTCAGGATTAGACGTTGAAGCTGCGGAAGCTGGTTCTTGATCAGGAGGTAAAACCTTCACGCGTACTCCATTTGAAGTATATTGAGTTCCATCAACCTTGATAGTTGCAGGTTCTATCGTGTAAGTTCCTTCCTTTTTAGCTTCCAACATATATGTATAAGTCAGTGTAAAGGAGGAAGTACGTTTACCATTCACGTAGGTGGTAGAAGAAGATTGTGAAGTATAGGGACCTGCCAAATAATCAAAGTCTACAAACTCTGGAGCACGAAGATCCTTGGCTGATTTATTAATTGAGTATGTAAGTTGAAATGGACGTCCTACCACAACCTGTGCGGGGGCAGAAGCCTTGAATTCCACATCATCAGCGCCTAACGCCAATAAACTAAAACCACATACAAATAGTATCGATAGTATTCTTTTCATGATATTACCAATTTTTCTCAATTTGTTTTTCACCACCTAGTGGCAGTTGACTTTTTTCACGCAAATCTTTTTCATCTTGTTCAAGAGCTTGTAGTATTTGCTCAGCCTTCTCTCTATCCATACCACTCTCTTGTTTTTCTTGCTGCTGGTTCTGCTGTTGATTTTGTTGTTGTTGATTTTGCTGCTGTTGATTTTGATTTTGTTTCAGCAACTCTTTCGTTCTAATGTAATTATAACGAGACTCATCACTTTTAGGATTATGTATCAATGCTTGCTTATAGGATTCCAAAGCCTCATTCAACTGTTGCTGTCCAAACAATGCATTACCTTTGTTGTGATATATACTTGATAGGTTTTTGTTCAATTCATCTTCTGACAAACCGCTATTTTTTATCAAATTAGTTGCTTTCTCGTACTGCTTAACTGCAGACTGAAGACTATCTTGGCGAGAAAGAGCGTTTCCTAAATTATAATAACTCTCATACGAAGTACTATCTCGCTTCAGTCCTTCTTGGTAACAAGCAACTGCATCAGCCATGTTGCCTGTCTTATAATATTCATTTCCTTGACGTGTATAAGTGTTGGCAATCTGCTTGCTTATTTCTTGTTTTCGAGCATCACTTTCATCCATCAAAGCATTAGCCTTCTCAAATTGCGCAATAGCATCCTCAAACTTGTTCTGATGATACAAAGCGTTACCTAAATTAATATAACCCTCTATGGACTTTTTATTTTTATCTAGTCCACGACGATAATTAATCTCTGCTTCTCCATATTTACCATTATTGAAATCTTCATTACCTTGACGGAAATCAGAATGGTCTACTTGTGCTAAAAGCAGCGATGCTGAAAACAAATATGTGATTAATAATAAAATGCGATTCATATTTATATTGGCTATACTTCAAATGAAGATTCTACTTTGCTTTCTCTTTAAAAAGATTCATTCTAACAATACGACGATTCCTTCGACTCATAATAAAGAATTCCACAACGAGCAATAGCAATGCTAACAACACAAAAGACTGATATTGTTCATTATAATCTGTATAAGTGAGAGGATCTAATTCCGTAGACTTTATCTCATCTAATTGTTTTCGAAGTGCATCCAATGCTCCGTTGGTGTTATCACAATGCACATATAGACCTCCTCCTGCTTGAGCTATTTGCTCACACATATCTTCATTCAATCCACTGACAACTACCTGTCCGTCCTTATCTCGCATATGGTCATTCTTGCCTGGAATTGGAATTAACGCACCTTCTGGTTTGCCGACACCTACAACAAATACCTTTACACCTTGCTCTTGTGCTTTTTTAGCTGCAGCAATTGCATCATCCTCATGGTTTTCACCGTCGGTGATTAAGATAATGGCCTTGCCTGCCACACTAGTAGAATCACCAAAAGATTGCATTGATTTATCAATAGCAGCACCCAATGCAGTACCTTGTGTACGTATCAAATCTGGCGAAATAGAATTGAGAAACATCTTGGCGGACGTATAGTCACTTGTGATAGGTAACTGAGTAAAGGCTTCGCCCGCAAATACGACCAATCCTACTTTGTCATCCTCCATTTCTTCTACAAGTTTATCAACTAATCGTTTGGATCTTTCCAATCGATTCGGAGAGACATCTTCTGCTAGCATAGAATTGGAGATATCCATAGCGATCATCACCTCGATTCCATTTCTCTCTATAGTTATTTCTCCTTGCCCATATTGAGGACGAGCTGATGCAACAATTAGCAATGCTAGCGCAAGCAGAACGAGACTAAACTTCCAGATGGAACGAGTTCTAGAAGCGTCCGGCATCAACTGATTAATCAATTCAAGATCACCTAATTTCTTGATCTGGCGTTTCTTAATATAACTATACACTATATAGATAATCACGAAAACCGGTATCGCGATCAAGCACCAAAGCATTTCTATATTTGCAAATCGTAACATTATATCAACACATTAAATGTACAACTCATATTTTCCCTATTCAGATACTGTACGCAAGACAAAATGACGAATGAAAATTTCTAAAATTAGACACGCCAATGCTGCCCATAGGAATGGCAAGAAATATTCCGCTCTTTTAGAATACTCTCGTGCACGTATTTTAGTTTTCTCCAATTTGTCAATCTGATCATACACGTCACGAAGACTATTGTTATCTGTTGCTCGGAAGTACTTACCTCCCGTCATTTCAGCAATCTTCTTTAGCGTCTCTTCATCAAACTCAGAACTCATCACTGTCTTGGTCATACCATATGGTGTTTGCACAGAAACTGGTATATTATCAGCATAACTTCCGACGCCAATCGCATACACACGTATGCCATATGTCTGCGCTATCTCCGCAGCTGTTTCTGGGTCAATATCACCACTGTTATTGCTACCATCTGTCAACAAGATTACCACCTTGGACTTGGAAGATGAATCTTTCATACGATTAACTGCGTTAGCCAATCCTAAACCAATAGCCGTACCATCCTCAATCATACCAAATTCCACAGATTCAAACAAGTCCAACAACACAGCATGATCCGTTGTCATAGGACATTGTGTAAAACTCTCTCCGGCGAACAAAACCAAACCTATTTGGTCATTAGGGCGAGCCAACACAAACTCTTTAGCGACCTCTTTAGCCGCTTCCAAACGAGTAGGTTGGAGATCCTCTCCAAGCATCGTTCCGGAGATATCCATTGCCATCATAATATCAATACCTTCGGTAGACTCTGTCTCCCAACTATCACTCAATTGAGGGCGAGCCAAAGCAATAGAAACCAATATTATTAATGCTGTGCGAAGTATGAAAGGCACATGTATCAACCAAACGCGGAGTCCTCTATATCTTTTCTTTAGACCAGATATCGAAGATAACTGAACGGTCGCACGAGCCTTGCGCAATTTCCATATATACCACCCTACCACTGGAATCAGTAGCAGTAGTAGAAATAAATATTCAGGATTAAGAAGGGTCATATATTTTCGACTTTAATCTCTATTTATTGCTCTTTTTTGGATCTTCTTTGATGGTTGTTTCTTTTACAAAGTCATATGCATCACGCAACACCTGTCCATTCTCCTCATCTGTAGGTTGCCATTTGGCAAACTTAACTAAATCAGCTAAGGTGAGCATATCATGAAGTTGTTGGTACAAACCCTGATTATTCTTCAGCAATGGACGCATTTCAGCCAATGTTGCATTAGATGTTTGCTCCGTACTACTTACACCAAAGCGGCGAGCGATGTATTCACGAACGACATCGGTCAATTGTGTATAATACTCCTTGACACGACCTGCCTGCCATAGCTTCTTACTCGAAATGAAATCTAACTGTTCCAAAGCCACCACATCTGCTGGACGCAAAATGACTACTTTAGGACGCTCTTGTTTGCGTCTGAGAGTATATCGATAAATCAACCATCCTATGAGACCAAGAACACAAACAATCAAAACAATTAGATAGATGTTTTTACCTTTCTTGAGATTCTCCCATTGATCATCCCACCAAGTAGGAAACTCCTGTTGCTCGAATGTTTTGAATGGTATATCTCGAATAGTATCAATATCAATAATCGTTATTGTTGAATCCATATCGAAAGGTTGAATCACATTCAGTGTCAAGGCCTCTGTCCATGTTGTGTCACCACCACTCACTATTGGTAGTGGATCGATATTAAATAGCGAATCTTCAAACGAAGTAATGGTGAGATTTTGACTATATTGCACCCTACCATTATCTAACTTCTTAGACTGCACATTGGATATATCTACAATCTCTATTCCAGATATCAGTTCATTACCGAATTCTGGAAAAGTCACTTGCTCTGAGGCACTTGAAGTGGCCTGCAAAGTAAGATTGGTTTGATCACCAATTGGTAAGGTTGTATTATCTATTGTGGCACTCACTACTAGTGCCAAAATGGTCATTAACATCTCTATCCTCCATTAATTATATTACATCTAAAGTCGCATTGGTTTGATTATTTTCTAAACAAATGCATCAATGCTTTTACATAATCTTCATCGGTTCTAACGCTCACCTTCCTTACACCTGTTCGAGTAAAGATTTGCTCCACGACATATTGGTTGCGTTCCCATGCTTCTGTATATTGTCTACGGATAGAACGAAGCGATGTGTCAACCCAAATGTCATGTCCTGTTTCTGCATCGTGGAACTGCACCAAACCAATATTTGGGAGTTCCTTTTCACGCCAATCATAAATTTGGATAATGTTCATATCATGGCGATTGGATGCAATCATAAGTGGTTGTTCAAATGCATTTACCCCAATAAAGTCCGAAATCAAGAAGGCTGTACAATGACGTTTTTGAGCATTTGCAAAATACTGCAATGCTTGCGCAAGATCAGTACCAGAAGAAGTAGGTTCAAAACTCAACAACTCACGAATAATACGCAAGACGTGTGTTTTTCCTTTTTTGGCAGGGATAAATTTTTCTATTTTGTCAGAGAAGAATATCACACCTACCTTATCGTTGTTCGCGATAGTAGAGAAAGCCAAGGTAGCCGCTACCTCCGCCATCATATCACGTTTCATCTGATTGAGTGTACCGAAATTGCGACTACCAGACACATCGACGAGCAACATCACGGTCAGTTCACGTTCCTCTTCAAAAACCTTAATGTAAGGTTTATTGAGACGCGCAGTCACATTCCAGTCAATAGAGCGTACATCATCACCAGGTTGGTACTCACGCACTTCAGAGAACGCCATACCGCGTCCCTTGAATTGCGAGTGATACTCACCTGCGAAGATATTGCGACTCAATCGACGAGTCTTAATCTCAATCCTCCGTACTCGTTTTAATAGTTCTTCACTTGTCATTTTTTGTTCAAATTTGTTCAAAGTGGTTCAAAGTGGTTCAGTGTTGTTCTGTATTGAACAATGTTGAACTCGAAGCATTGAACTATGTTGAACTACACCTTAACAGCCCGTAGGGCTCCTATAACCTCTTAAGGTACTTGTACAGCGTTCAAAACTTCAGTTATCACATCTTCTGTTGTGACATTATTAGCCTCTGCCTCATAGGTAAGACCGATACGGTGACGGAGTACATCATAGCATACTGCACGTACGTCCTCTGGTACTACATAACCACGACGATGAATGAAAGCGTACGCACGTGCTGCAAGCGCTAAGTTGATGCTAGCACGAGGTGAACCACCAAAGTTGATCATTGGCTTGAGTTGTGCCAATCCATATGCCTCTGGATAACGGGTAGCAAACACGATATCTACGATATAACGCTCAATCTTTTCGTCGATATATACCTCACGAACAATATTACGAGCATTAATGATATCACTCACTGTCAAGATAGGAGCAACTTCTGCTGTATGTCCTGTGATGTTTTGACGAATGATCAACTTCTCCTCTTCTTTCTTAGGATAGTCAATCTTCACTTTCAACATAAAACGGTCGGTTTGTGCTTCAGGCAATGGGTATGTACCCTCTTGCTCAACAGGGTTTTGAGTAGCGAGCACAAGGAATGGTTCTTGCAATTTATATGTTTGCTCACCAATAGTGATTTGACGCTCTTGCATAGCCTCGAGCAAAGCTGATTGCACTTTAGCAGGAGCACGGTTGATCTCATCTGCCAATACGAAGTTAGCAAAGATAGGACCTTTCTTTACACGGAACTCCTCTTGTTTTTGAGAGTAGATTTGTGTACCTATTACATCGGCAGGCAATAAGTCCGGAGTAAACTGAATACGACTAAAATCCGCCTTGATGAGTTGTGCCAATGTTTTGATAGCCAATGTCTTTGCCAAACCAGGAACACCTTCTAGCAAAATATGTCCATCCGCCAATAAACCAATTAGTAAACTCTCAACAAGAGGTTTTTGACCTACAATCACTTGGTTCATGCCCTGAGATAGAGCGTCCACAAAAGAACTTTCGCGCTCAATGCGCTCTTGCAATTCTCTGATATCTACTACTGTTTGCATATGATAAATATTTTATATATTACACAACAAAAAAGGAAACAATTTTTCCTTGTTATAAGATAACAAAAACTGTGCCAAAGAAACGATAAAAGCATCAAGACTGAATCTTGACGCTTTCATCGTGTATTATTTGCATAATTTGCCGCACCATTTCTGGTGTTAGATTATATTCAATCGCTTTTTGCTGGCAATGTTTGAGCACTTGTTCGTATCGCTGAGGTTGTAGTACTTGCTCGCTATGCAGACGTTTCCATTCACCTATTTGGCGAGCCACATCCGCACGCTTACCAATAATCTCCCACAACTGTTCATCCAGCTGGTCAATCTCCTCACGAAGTGATGCTAAGTCTCTCATATTAGTTTACAAACTGCCTATAACCTATAGCGGTTTTGCCGCGTCCTATAGCGAAGCGTCCCATAGGCACTCGTGCCGTCCCGCTCAACGCAGTTGAGCAATTGCCTCCTTGATGGTGGCAATGCGACTCTCAGCATCTGCTTTCTTCTTGCGCTCCAACTCTACTACCTCTGGTTTAGCGTTTTGCACAAAGCGTTCGTTATTGAGTTTACCCATCACACCACGAAGGAAGCCCTCTTGGTGAGCCAACTCAGCTTCGAGTTTCTTCAATTCCTCATCCACATTGATGAACTTCTCCAATGGCACGCTATACTCGGTGGTACCGATGATGAAAGATGCGCTTCCAGCGCTCTTCTCAGCACCTACAGCCAACTCTACATTCGCCAATTTCACTACCACTGCTGGCAATGCCTCTGGG
>JAEIGA010006752.1_pt1 | contig 17459 bp, 23 predicted proteins | sample 9270691 | NCBI WGS metagenome assembly JAEIGA01 (sample SAMN17057246, study PRJNA624740) | gut metagenome | biome: biome; isolation source: fecal sample | host: Bos grunniens | place: China: Xizang | collected 2019 | reverse complement strand
CTGCTTGAGAAACAATAATAACCAAGTTCAGTAATATAATCATTTAACTTGCCATTACCATCAATATCAATTGATTTTAATTTGTGACAATGCTAAAAACTACCATTACCTATTGCTTTAAAATAAGGAGTTTTTGGTAAATATACATTTTCAATATTACTAGAAGCAAATGCATTTTCTAAAACAGCTATATATTGATTATCTTCTAAGAAATAAACATCAGTTATTTTTTTATTATTACCAAAACCATTATCTTTTACAAATTTAATATATTCACCATTGTGTTTGCTAGGTAAAGTAATTTTACCCTCTAAAATATTAGCATATTCAGACAAATAGATACTTGAACCAGTAATTTTTTCTCCATCTGCGTAAGTATAACTACTAGATGTTCCAAAAGCAAAGAACTTTTCATCTGTTGCTACTGTTCGACAATCTTCTAAAGCATAATAAGCATAAGCAACAAAATCACCAGAAACCTTAATTCCACTTAAAGTAGAAAAAGTAATTGTATCTGGATTATTATTTTTATCGTAATTGCTTTGCCAGCCTTTAAAGCTATATCGACTATGCGGTTCAGACCCATTATATGGTTTATAATTGTAAACAACTCGGTAATAATTTTCATTACTGCCCTTCATAGCTAAAATTGAAGATTCAATATCTGCATCCCAAGGTAATTGAACATCTAATAAAACAGTAGTTTTATTATCATCCATTAATTTAACTGAATAAGTTCTTAAATATGAAGTATAAATAGGAACTAAATCAATATTTCCTTTTGGAACAGTAGTAGAGAATAGTTTCTTTACATAATCTTCCGCAAACTCATGTTTTAATTGCTCTTGAGCGACTGCGTCTACTTCATAATATAATTCTTCCCAATTATCTTGCCAAATAATAGTATTAATCGGTAAATTAACATCAGAACTTGCAGCAACTTTCCAAGCTCCAACGAAACGATAATTATAAACATTATCGCTCACTTTTACTGGAGATTTTAATGCTTCGCCAAGTGGGCTATTTTCTCCTGTTAAGCTAGCTAAATTAACTTTACTATTAGATTTTACACTATAATATGGCTCACCTTTAATGGTTTCGCTATTATAGAAGTTTATAGTGGAAGCTGGTTGTAAATTTGGATTTTCTGGATTGTATTCTATTGTAATATTAGGCCAATTAGAATTATATTTCTAATATAAAGAATATTCATCAATTGAAGTATCGGTTAAATTAATATAAATTCTACCAGATAAAGCTTCTGCCTTAGTAGCTACACCAGGATAAGAATAAATATTTTCAGATAACAACTCATCTAATACTTTAATACCAATCATAGTGCCATCTTCATCTAATACCACATCATTTATATTACTAATTTCCCAATCTACACCTTGGAAACAGAAATGAGTTAATACTCTTACTTCTGGTTCAACTATGGTTTTCTTAGCTAAAGTATAAGAATCAATTGGAGTATTCTTTATGCTAATTTGAACAAGTTTAGAGAAATCATTTACATAAACATCATTATCATAATCAAAATAACCAATAGTAAAATCATCGGTTAATTCTTCTTGTGTATCAATTTCTAATACCTTAACAGATGTAGGAACTCGTAATTCATTAATAATACTACTAGAAGGTAGCAATAAAGAAGATGGAGAACTACCATTTAATAGAATCTTTTTAATTTGTATACAGTCAGTTAAATCAATAGTACCTGTAAAGCTTTCACAGTTTTCCAAATTAAATTCTTCCAAATAAATGAATCCAGCCAAAGCAATACTTGTTGTATTAGACAAATATTTATTATAATAATCTTTATGATGGTGTCCAAGTTTTAAAACCTATAATTTATTTGCTGAACCATCTAAAGACGACTCTACATTAAAGTTTTGAATATATTTGGTAGATAAATCACCAACATTACTTAAATTACTTAAACCAAGAATATAAGTTTCTGTACCGGAAGCATTAACTGCCTTTGGATCGATTGTTCTAGTCTCATTATTGACAAAACGCTCTACAAATAAGTCCGCGTTGGCACCAACCTATACACCAGAAAAACCAGTTTTAAATGCAGTTAATTCAAAAGCAGTAGTAGGAGGAACTGCTCGAATCGACGCATTTTGTCTTGCATCTATTTCAGTAATTTCTTCTGTAATATCTGGGTAGTTAGTTCTAAAGTTAATTCTATCACCATTTCTATAACTAGAACTTACGTGTTTACCTCTTAAATAACGAATACGGTTATCCACAAAATATTCTCTCATCATTGAGCGATCACCTTGGGCCGCATATAGACGCTCACCGGTTCCAGGTTTAATCCACTTATCATTTAAATGGTCTTGATAACCATTTCTATAAGGATCAATATATTTATAAATACTATCTTCGTTATAGAAAGTTTCATTAGCTAAATTAGCTTGATTATCATTGAAATAAGGTAAAATACCAGATTTAGTTAAAATACCAGAAGCTTGTTCCATTCTATTAAAGAAAGTAGAAACATTTGCCTTAACATCAACGCCATTTAAAGCATCACGAACAAATTTCCAAAGATATTCAGCACCATTAAATACATCTTCTTGAGTATCTTCGTCATAATAGTTTTTAGTTCTTGCACCTGTATTGTCAAGTCCAAGCATAGTGTCCATATCATAGAAAATAGGATACCAAATATAACCAAAATGCTTATCATTTTTATCTTTTGGATTTGTGCGCCATTCCTTGCCCCAAGTAGCAATCATCATGTTTTTAACACGGGAATCGGCCATTAATAAGGCTTCTGTAATTACATAATAAGCAAGAGTAAAGTCCTCATCCAAATATTTCCAATATTCATTTTTAAAACGAGTTAAAGCTTCTTCCTCGTTTCCATCTATATAACGAATTGTATATAAATCATTTATCCAACTTGCCAATTCAAATAAAACATCGGCATCATGGATGTCAGTTTTATCTTCTGGATATCTAGATTCAAAGCCTATAGTCCAGCCAGGCACAGTTTCTTTATCTTTGTTTTGATAAGTATCATACCAAGTGCTGTAATATTTTTCTTGCTCAGTAATACCATTTGTAGCATCTGCACGACTGATAAAATTACATACATCTATTTGGTTATCTAAAAATTCAAAGCAATAAATAGAATTTATTTTATTACCTTTTTCATCTAATACCAATTGGCCATTTTCATCAATTTCATAACCAAATTTTTCATCAGCTTCATCATATTTAAAACCAAAAGGTTCCGGAGTAGCTTTATCCAAGTTTAAGTTATATTTACCAATATATTTATAGCTGCCTTCTTCACCTGTTGGGCTCCAGAATACTACACATGGATGACCTTTAATACAAGTGACAATTTTTTCATTGGCAAAATGTTTCTAGCCAGGAGTAGCTATATCAATATATTTATAAGCAGTATCAATAAAGTTAGAAGCACCAGTATTATGGGAACCAGATGATTCCATATAATCCGCCTTTAAACAAATCAAATTAACAGGAGCTAAATCAGGTCTAACTTTAATTTTATCACCTTTAATTTTAACTCTTAGGTTTTTAACTGGATATTCTAAAGACGATGTGCCTTGTGCATACATAATTGCGCCAGTTACAGGAGTTAATCCAAAACCATTAGTTACATTATATTCTGGGCCTTCTGCGAATGTAGTAGTAATAGAAAAATCTTCATAATCTTTAAAAAAGCTATTTTGCAATTCAGTAGGATAATGAACTTCAAAATCAATACTACGATAGTCTTTTTTACCAGTAGGTAAAGCCTAAACATTACTGGTATTTTCTTCTGCCATCGTCATGTCTTTAGCAGCTTTATATCCACCAGTTATTTTAACATAAGGAATATACAAAGGATAGTTATCATTCTCAATTAATCGTAAATCAATATCGCCATTTAAATCTACAATTAAATTAGATTCATAACTGGTTTGACGTTCTTCCAATGTGCCCAAACTAGCTTGATAGTTATTTAATACAGTAGAAGCATCTAACGCAGACGAATAAATTCTAACACTATAAATATCAACCTGTCCATAGGTAGAATCCGCGCGCAAATAACCTTTTTGACCAGAATCAGTAAAGGTAATATTCGCTGCATAAGGATAAGCATTTGAGCGAATACCATTTAAATAAGTATAACACATAGGATAGTCTATATTATTTGGCTCAATAACATAAGTTAATTTAATACGTTTATTTTCTACCAAATCTAAAGTAATTAAATTATTGCCATTAGCATAATAATTAAAACTATTACCCTTAATACTAAAACCTGTCCAAATATTTCCCGCATTATCACGAGATAAACATTCAAATAAGCTAGCATCATAATCCTATACAGCAGAAACTCTAAAATCTAACTCTATTGTTAAACCATTAGAAGTAGGAGCAATAGAAGTAAAAGGTGCAAAATCTGTAAATTCAAATTGGGCGCCTTGGTTAAGTTTTAAATAGCTAACCTAATCTTCATCTATCATCCAGCCATTAATATTTCTATAATAAAAATTGGTTAATGTGCCTTGTCTAGTGTTATTTTTATAGTCTTTCCACACTTCTTTATCTAAACTATTATTGGTTTTTCCTTTTGCCGTTAAATATAGTTTTAAGTCATCTCTATCAGTATTAATAACTGGTAAGGTGCCACTATATTTGATAATATTTAATTCAGCTTTATATTCTACTCCTAATTCTTCGATTTTTAAGGATAAATTATAAATACCAGTAGAATCAAAGTTAAAATTATATTTATCTAAAACATTGTTGGTAACTTGTTGTGTGGTTTCAAGATTACCATCAAGTGTAAAGTCCATATTATAAGTTTTTGTTGTATCACCGTAAATTAATAAATATTTTACTGGGATATTAGTATATTGTTCCGTAACTTCAGGAATCAAAGCGGATAAAATAGGCTGTCCTATGCTATCCTAATAACGTAATACCTTGTGAATTAAAGTATTACTATTAAGAGTTAATCCTCCAATTTCGCCACTCATAGAAACATATAAGGTATAATCTCCATGAGGAACAGAAGAAAAGTCTAAGGTTTTAAGAATATTACCAGATTCATTATCAGCTAATTCATAAGAATTGGATTCAATCTCCAAATCATTTTTATATACCGAATAAGTCAATATTCTATTAACTACACCCTAGCTTCCGCCTACTCTGCAGATGTAATCAAAAGAATTGGAAATTACACCAAATAATTCATCTGTTGTAGTAGTAATTAATAAATTTGCTAAATAAATAGTATAAGTTTGATCGCGTTGAGTGCCCCAATCATCAGTAACTCTAACATAAACTTTTGTGCCAGTAGAAGAAAACTTGTCTAAAAATTTAGTCAAATCAATTTCATGGTCTTTTTCCATTGCTAAGTTTAAATTAAATTGAGATTGAAAAATTGAATTAAAATTTTTATCAAAACTACATTCAATACTTCTAATTACATTTGCGGTATCACTACTACGACCTCTAATGTCTATTGCAGCCTTTTTAGTTTCAGAAGAAAAGTATCTAATTGTGCCACTAGGTGCGGAAATTATAAAGCTTGGGGCGCCTACATCTCCTGAGCCGCCTCCACCTCCGCCTGTTCCAGAGCCTTGCAAAGTTAATCTAGTAGTCTTTACAGATTGCTCATCTAGCGTATCAATTACTCTATAAAAACAGCCATCAATATTCAAAATCAAATCATTAACTTCTGGCAATTCTCCATTTTCTATTTCATCAATAAAGAAAATAACATTCGGGTCAGGAGCATTACCAGTATTATCATATTCTATTACTTTTTGTCCATAATAAAAACTTAATGTTTCACCATACTGCACTAATCCTTCATCATGTGCAACATAAATTTTTCGTGTATCCGTAGTAAAATAAACATGACCCTCTCTGATAAAATTGGGGTCAGATAATTTAGCTTGGCTACATCTTACTGGACGAAATACAATTTTCTCACTCATCGATTTCCTCCTTAAAATTAGTAAAAAAAAATAGGGAGAAGATATTAACATCTTCCCCCTATTTTTTATTTATGTTCTAATTAATTTACTAAAACTAATTAAATGTTTTTACTCAAATTAGAAAGAACCCCAAACCATATTGATGGATACGGTGGAATCAGCCTGATGAGTAGCAGCATCTTCAGCACCAGTAGTAACGATCTGGATACCACCTTTGGTTGCATCAAAATCACTAGTAAAGGTAACGGAACCGTGATCCTCACCAGTAACACTATTTAATACAACTTTATTGGAAGCAGCATCAACGCCAAGACGGGTGTTATAATCATCCTCGTAACCAGAAGAGATATGCCAGTATTCATCACTGCCATCATCTTTAGCTACTAATAAGTCACCTACATAGCAGGTATAACCAGCGTAAGTGCCAGCAGCACCAACTTTGTAAGTATCGCCAGCTTTGGTAGCCTCAGCAGCCGGAAGAGCAGAAAGGTTACCAGTGCCACCAACAACGCCCATGAAGGTCATTGCATCTGCATCTTGAAGAGCTTTCTCAATCTGCGCATCTGCGTAATCTTTAGCAGCCTGCTCAGCAGCATCTGCCTCGTCAGAAGCAGCCTGCTCCCAAGCGGTCTTAGCTTCAGCGAATTTAGTGTCAACACTCTGAGATAAGGTATTGATAGTGCCTTCAACTTTATCAATCTCATCATCAGTATATTTCTTAGCAGTAGCAAGGTTAGCATCAGAATATGCTTTAGCTGCGTCTAAGTTATCAGAGTTAGCTTTCTGGAGAGCTGCAATAGCTTCGTCTTGAGCTTTATCTTTAGCATCTACTGCTTCCATCTTAGCATCATAAGCAGTAATATGATTATCAATCTTTAACTCTACTGCGTCAATCTCTTTGCCTAAATCCTCTTCTGCTTTCTTAGCACGAGCAATTTCATCAGCAATATTCTGAGCGTTGGTAGCTACTGCGCCGTTAGCTAACTGATCGGTATAAGCTTTTGCATCAGCTAATTTCTGAGCAGCATCAGTTTTGGTCTCATAGGTGTTCTGAACAGTAGTAACGAAAGTATTATGAGTAGAATTATCTACTTTACCAGCTAATAACTCGTCAGCCTCAGTTTTGGTATAAGCATCAGTAATGCCATAGCCAGCAAGAGTGGTAGCTTTCTGAGCGAATTTCTCATCAGCAGCAGTCTTGGTGTAAACGTCAGCGGAGTTAGCTTTAAGGTCTAATTTACCATCAACCTCAGTCTTGGTGTAGGTAGTAGCTTTATCAGCTTTATCAGTCTCAAGAGTGCCAACTCTAGTAGTTAATGCGTTAAGGTCAGAAACGGTAGCTTTAGCAGCTAATAACTCATCAACTTTAGTTTTGGTATAAGCATCGGTGATACCATAACCAGCTAAAGTAGTAGCAACATCAGCTTTCTTAGCTAATTCAGCATTTACTTCGCTCTGAGTGTAAGCATCGGTAATGCCATAACCTGCTAAGGTAGTAGCTTTATCAGCTTTACCAGTTTCAACAGCGCTTACTCTACCAGCTAAAGTGTTAGCGTTCTCGATGGTGTAGAATTTAGCATCAGCATCAGTTTTGCTATATACATCAGCGGAATTAGCTTTTGGAGCTAATAAACCATCTACTTCAGTCTTAGTATAAGTGGTCTCTTTGTCTGCTTTCTTAGCTAACTCAGCATTTACATACTCGGTGCTAGCTTTAGTATCAACAACAGCAGTTAAATCTTCAATAGCTTTATCAAGAGCAGCTACATCGCCATCGTAGCTCTTGTTTAACTGAACGAATTTAGAACCGTCCCATTTAATTAAAGCATTACCAGTCTCGATATAGTAGAATACATCAGCATTATACGGAGGTTTGGTAGCGTTCTGCCAATCATTTAAAGTAGCAAAGGTAATAATATTACCTAATTTTACAGCCTTGCTTTCAGATGTAGCAAGATAAATGCCCTGCTCATCAGTAGTTACATAAAAGGTACCAGCCTCATAGGAAGTTAAAGCACTAAAACCATTATAAGTACCCTGTCTAAAATTAACATTATAAGCCATAATTTTCAATCTCCCTAAAATTATTATTTTAATGTGTTATTATAAAATTAAACTGTAGCAATATCATCTAAAGATTTCCAAGTTAAAATCTCTTTAATTGCTGCTAAATCAGAATCTACTTCGCTCATCTTCTGCTCGAATTCAGTCTTAGCAACATAGTTACTTAAAGCAGCTTCAAGATTATCAACTTTACCAGAAAGATCAGAAATATCTGTCTTATTCTGTTGAACATTTTTAGAAATTTCTTCTACAGTTGTTTTATCAGCTTTATCGTTTAATAAACTGTCTAAATTAGAAATTTTGGTAACATCAACAGAAACTAATTCTAAGCGTCTATCGATATTATTTTCTTCATCAGTAACAATCTTAAATTCTGGGCTAACTTCATTAATTACATTAACTTCAGCGCCCTGTTCTACGGTATTAAGTTTATCAGTAATATTCTCAACAACCGCATCATTTGAAGAAATATATTCTTCCAACTGTGCCTTGACAGCAGCTGCGGATTCACCACCAGTAATATCAGAAATTAAATCAGTAATTTCGTCTTTGGTATAATATTCCGCAATAGTAGTATTAAAGGATTCGATGGTTAAGTAGTCGCTAAGATCAACTTTCCAAGAGCCAACCTTTTCAACTTTACCATCAATAACCATATACTCATCAAATTTATCGTCTGCTTCCTGCTCTTCAGTAGCTACAGGAACCATATAAATAAATTGATCAGCTTTTTCGCCATTAGGATCAATATCATCTACAGAATCTACAACGATTCTCTTTAAATGATTAGCATCTAAAACTGCTTTATTAACAAAAGTCTCGGTTTCTGTTTTTGTGTAAGCATCCTCAATGCCATATTCAGCAAGAGTAGCACCTTTTACCGCAAATTTACCATCAGCTTCTTCTTTAGTATAAACATCTTCGGAATTAGCTTTTTGATTAATTAAAGCATAAACACCAGAAGCCTCGGCATCTTCAGTAGCTGGATCGCCCAACTCTTCACCAAGCAACGCAAGAGCAGAACCTAAATTACTAATATCAGCTTCAACTTCATCTACTCTAGCATCTAAACCTTCTGTAACTTCTTCTAATTTTTCTACTCTTTCTTTTAGAGCATCAAATTCAGAGGAGTTTGGTTCATACCAACCTAGCACCAAATTCTCATTGTCTAAAACAACTTTTGGCTCTAAGCCTTCCTTCCAAGGATGGTCAGCGTCAACTTCTTGTTTTACATAACCAGCCTCTACGGTAACATTACCTTCTTCGTCTTTTTCTTCAGCTACGTATTTATAATATACTTTGCCGAAATCTTTTAGGCTAAGAATGTTTTTGTCATCAGCGACAATGGATTTTTGGTCTGCATCAACCAAACCACCCATTTCAGAAATAGCATCTACTAAAGATTTAGGAACCCATAATTGTTTTTCGGTATCCCAACCTAAGAAGTTGCCATTTTCTGCGCCTGCTGTTTCAACGTCTTGCAACTCATCTAAATAAGTAGCTAAACCGTCAGCAGTAGTAGACATGGTAATTAATTTATTACCTATCCACAATTGACCAACTTCTTCGCCTTCAACAGAAATAAAATATAAAGTATCGTCATCTTTAGAAGCAAGATTCTTAAACGCGGTAGGTGTACCACGCATAAACTTTACATAATTCTTTACAACGTCAGACATTGGCTATACGCCCTCCTTTATTTTTCTTAATTATTTTAAAATATGTATAAATGGTTTTTAAAAGACTTGCCCAAAAATTTTAAGCAAGTCTTTTAAATATTTTTTACATCTTAAGCAAAGGTTGGAACTATAGTAGTTATTCCACCAGAGCTTCCACCACCACACAAATATGCAATAGGTGCATCGCCTTCGTTATCTAGGTTCAACATTACGATCGAGTCTTGCGCCCAAGCCCCGTCTGCGGCATCATTACCATCAATATATTTTACTTCATAAATTCTTCCATTAATCATTAAAGGCCAATCAGTAGAATATCCAGCAGAAGCTTTAAATCGAATAGTAGTAATACCTTCGGTTAATGGGTTCCCATCACCTACAGTAATTTTAAAATAAAATTGACCGCTACCCGCCTCGGTTTCTACATTACTCGTAGCTGATTCAATAATCTATCCAGCTATTTCTTGCTTAATCTGGTTAATGATACCTTCTATATTAGATTCTCCAGTTGTAATTATATTATATAAAGACTAAAAAGCAGAAATCAAAGTAGAAGTTTCTGTTATATCAGTTCCTTCAACATTAGCACCAAGTTTAATATTTCCTAAATCCTTAGATTGGAAAACTAATTGACCATTCTCTTCATTAATTAGACATCCAGTCAAAACAGAAGAATCAGTCTGATTTATTGTGCTAAAACCAGGTAAAGTAATAGTTTGGGTATCAATTTTACTAATATGACCTCTTGCGTCAAAATAAATATTAGGAATCGCAAAAGTTTGTTCTTTAGGATTAGAATTAAATTTTATAGAACTGATACTACTCTTTAAATCTTTGCTGCTTGGCGGATTATGTTCAAAAAGCATTTCACCATTTATACCTCTTGTTTTAATCCAACCATCACCTTTTAAATTTAAAGTGCCAGATGCTTTAACCGCACTAACCATACCTTCATCAAGTTTAAAGTCCTTATAACCAAAAGGTAAAGTATAAGCAGTTTCTTTGTTTGCAATCACATGGCCTTTTTCATCTATAATAGCTTCTGCAATTTTTAAAGTAGAATCATTTTCTAAATTTAAATCAATAACCTATGCTTGATTTTCAATAGGATGATATTCATGAGCAAAAGTAATAGCATCTACTGAGGTAATATCATCATTGATTTCATAATCATTATTAATTACTGGAACAATCCAATCATCACCTACTACTGTAGAGCCTACAAAAATACCATCTGCGTATTTAAAAGGTATAGTATTATCTGGAATCATACTAAAGTTATTTAAAATACCTTTTAAGCTTGTATCATTTCTTATTTCAGAATTACTAAAAGCTTGTCTATCTTCACCATAAATAACATCATAACCATCAGATACCATATTACCAATAGTAGGTAAATTAATGCGCATTTCCAGTATATCTTTAATATTTTCCAAATCAGCTTCATAATGATTTTTATAAATAGTGCCACTTGAGCCAGTAGGTAAAATACTAATTTCATTATTAGGATTATCAATATGAGTGCGTTTTGCAGGATCAAAACCAGCTTTATTGAAATAAATAGCTGCTTTTTCAACATCGGTTTCTTTAATATCAATTGTGTTATCACTTGGGTGATAATCTGAAGCAAACCATGTTGTGCCACCATCTGACAAATCATTTTCATCCGCTTCAGCTACTCTTAAACCCCATTGAGGTTGAACGTGCAAATCGTAGTATAAATCTGTGCTATTACTACCAAAATGCGGTGGAATAGGATTTGTGGTAGGCTGAACAACAGTTAAGTCAAAAGTAGGAATTACAGAATTTAATTCCGCAATCATTACATATTTTTCTTTTGTTTCGGAAATAACTTTTTGCCAAACAGTAGAATCATATCCTCTTTTTGCATCAGGATAATATAATTTATCAACTTGATAGTTATCATTATAAAAACTTGAATTATCATCAAGTTTCATGAACCTAGAAAAACCAGTATCTTTTTCTACATTCTTACAAATATATAAAGAATGACTTTCATCTTTTGCATAAACAACAATGTAAGTGTCTATAGGCATTTTTAATTTGGTGTTTTCATTCTTTTCTTCTGTATCATAAGCGTAGTATTCAGTTTCATTAATTTTTTCTACTGATTTTGCCTAATGAATAGTGTTTATATCAAAGCTTTGTTCATACTCAACCAAGACAAAACGACCAATAAAAACTCCATCTCCATCACAACTTAAATCCATAGAACGTCTGGAAGGATAGATTTTATCAAAACTAAATTGAGTTTTGCTCACGTTGGTTATATTACCATAAAAACCCATTATTCTTCCTCCTGTTCATATACAATATCTATAATAAGATAGCTGGAAATATTTTCGTCAATTAATTGCAAAGATTTTGCGTGAAAAGAAAGATCGGTGATGTTGGTCAATCCTTCTAAATTTAATTCATATATACCAGTAGAACCTATAACAATAGGAGCAATTCCATTATTTAAATAAAACTTGGTGCCAGGTAAAGTCTGAATACCCAACTAAACTATTGGCAAATATTCATTAAAAATACTACCAGAAACCAATTTGCTTTTAGAAATATTGTTAGGTTGGTTATTAATATTTTTTTCGCCATAATAACGAAATTGCATAACCTTTCTTTTTGCCATTTCGCCTCTTCCTCCTTAATATATTCTTTCTGGAGCTTTAGTAGCTGTAATAGACATAGTGCCATTATAAGATAAATTAAATCCAATTCTACTAACTAAATATTCTCCATTAATATTGTTTAATTCATCTTTTACCAAAATTCTTGCATTTGGCTATAAATAATAAACAGGAGTAGCGGTAATATTAATTGATTCTGTGCAATAAGTATGTTGATAAAGTAAATTATCTAATTCATCTTTTGCGGATTTACCTTGCGCGCTTATTGTGAATAAGTTTTCTAAATATTTATTCATTCTCACTAAAGCATATCCTGTTTTTTCTTTTAATTGTTCCTATACGATAATAGAATTTGCTTCTTCGTTAGTCACAAAAATTAAATTTGGAATTTCTCTAAAATAAATGGATTTTATTTTATTATCATTAATTGCTTTTGCCCTAGAACCAATAACAGAAACGGAATACTTTTCCAATTCTCCATCAGTATCCAAAAAATCGAACCAAAAGTTTAATGCACTTGGGTTATCTTCAATTAGTTTATTCCAATATTGATTTTCACCTTCGCCCAAGTATATTTGTTTCTCATAATAATAAACTATATCTTCCTTTTTCTCTATTAAATATAATACTGAATTGCCGGTATGTTTATCTTCTATAATTTTGCCCGCACTATCATAGCCATAATATACAATAGAAGTTCTATACTATTTGTCATAACAATACAAATTTCTTATTTCTTCCTATTCAATAGACGACAAAGGAAATAAATTATTTTGTTCTGTGCGATAAAAATATTTTTTATTTTCTGGTATTTGAATTACACCTTTATCTTTTTCAGTATCAAATTTAATTAACGGAATATAAACATTGTCCTATTCGCGTTTGAAATATAGTTTATCTCTTGAATATTTTAATAAATCCTCATTTTTTAGAGCAATATATTCTTTTTTATCACCAAAACTCTTAGATTCATAAACATATAATTGCGTGCCTTCAACTATAATTAAATCGTTAAGAAAAGATTTTAATGAAGGGAAAGAACTAAATTCTTATTTTGCTACGCAATATAAAGACTTTCTTAATTCTATATTATTTATATCTTCTTCGGTAGCTTGTTTATAAATACCATAAACATATAAATAAGGCGATAATTCATCAGAATACTATTCCTCATTAATTTGTAATATTTGATACAAAGGTGTGAGCGCTGGGTCATATAACTCTCTCCAGAAACCTTGCAAATCAATATAATACTATTCATATCCAGTATAACCAGTAGAATATAAACTAGGATTAGCTTCTGCAACCTTAGATAAAAAAGAATCTAGCTAATTATATTGATAATAATCTAAAGCCATTTGATATATAATTTCGCGCCAATCATAAGAAGTTATATCATAAGTTGTTGACTCTTGAGGTTTTCCATTCCAATCTGGATAAATTTTCTTATAATCCAATACTTCTTCATTAGAAACCTAAATTGTGGTATAACGTGTAGGTTTTTTATCAATAGCATATCTAAAATGAATGGGCATTTCAACTCCAGCTGTAGAAGTGCGCTGTCCCCAAATTGAATAATCATTTTTTATATTGGTAATAACCGGATTATTTGAAAAACTTGAAACTAAAACATTATTTTCAAAATTATAAATAACTCGTGATGTTTCTGCGGCGCTATTTACATATTCATCATCTTCTGTTTTAACTAAATTGGTAAGAGAAACATTAACATAACTTTTTTTGCGCTGAAAAACAAATCTTCCATCTTCATCATAAAAATATTCAAAATCACCAAGCATATTTTTGATTTTATCTAAAACACCATTGGTAATAGTATCGCCAACATTAGCAATTAATTCACCCGCATAAACCAAATCTGTAATTCTATAACCTGCAGTTTGCCCATACTCTACTTTAATAATAGTATAATATTTAGCCCCATCCTCTTGTTTGAATCTAACTACAGTAGGTTCTTTATCCACCTCAACACCTAAATCGTAAGTGCGAGTATCATATACAATTACATTAGAATTGGAAATTATTGTTTTTTCTTCTTTACCGGTAATAGGATCTATATAAAAACATTCTTGGTTTGCATTAGCGGTATATTGTTTATATTCGCCTTCTGTTACATCCTTTAATAAATATATAGGTTGATCTCCTCTATACTCTAACAGTTCCAATCCAGCATCATCCAAGTCATTAATTACTATGTTGTGATAAGGCTCATTCGCATAGGTGTGAACTGCCTCACGAATAATTTTTTTAATTGGAATTTTTGTAAAAGTTACAGTATTATTTTCTTTATCATAATATTCTTCTGTGCCAAAATCAATAGTAGAAGTAAGCTATCCACCCAATTCGCCATTTAGTTTGCACATTTTATCTTTACCCTGTAAAGTAACAGTAGCAGAATTTGTGGCGTTACTGGAAGTAAAATTAGATACTAAAAATTTACCAAAATTAAAATAAATAATATCTGGGTAAATAGGGTTAAGAGTATTTCTTAACCCTATCTCTAATTTAAATTTATTGCTTAAACCCCAGTTATAATCATTTATATTAATTTTTTCAGTAATCAAAGAAAGAGAACAAGAGCGTCTAATTGTAGATGCACCATCAATATTAACAGAACCTGATGATACCTATCCTTCAATTTGCTCTAAAGGATATTCATTCTAATTTAAAGCAGTAATTCTAACATAAATTTCTTTATTTTTAGATACATCTAATTCTTGTAAAAATTGAGTATCTAACATAGGATTATTCCATACCATGCTCCTGCTCCTCCAACTCTCTTAATGCTCTTTGAATTTCATTAATATATGCCTAATATAATTCTTTTTCTTTTTGACTATAAATTTTTATATTAGTTTCTTGTTCTGCGGCAAATTGTTTAAAAGCATCTTTATTTTCTATTTCTTGTCCTTTATCATCTATTTCAATAAAGTTTTGCTCCCAATCTAATATACCGGCTTCTTGATCTCCAACAATAGACTCTTTAATCCAAATAGATTCTTTTAATTTGTTATAAACTTCTAACCATTTAGCTTTAGCGGCTTTAACTCCAGAATCAGTAGATTCTACTTTATACTCAATTATCTAAGATTGATAAGAAATTTCAGCCATTACACCCAAACCTAAATACAAAGAATTTATTTCTGGGAAATTAGAAATGGTAAACTCAGAATATTCAGCCAAATCCATATCAACTCCATTAATAATATAATGTGAGCTATATTCATCTGGGCTATATAGCTGTTTTCCATCATAATAATGAATTAAATTACCATTTTCATCACAAATTCTATATAGAACATAAGGATTAGGAGATAATTCTACTTCTGCACCTGCGACAGTTTTAAAGACTTTAGTATCTTCTTTATAAATATAATTACCTTCAATTTCTTTTAACATAAAATGCGCTGTATACAGCATTTGAACATTCTATTTAATATCGGTAATTTCACCAATTATTTCTTTGTTTTCTCCAATAAATTGATGACTTGGATTATCTACAATTTGCAGATTAACTACATTGTCAAATTGATTAAGCTATCTACTATAAAAACCATAAGTTAAAGTGCCTTGATGTAATTGCTTAGGAGAATAAACATCAGTATTTTTCTCTAAAAATGAAATTGAATAAATCTAAGTAGATTCATCAGGCTCTAAATAGTAACTACCTGTTGCTCCAATAGTAACAACAAAACCAGTTTCATAAACCTAAGATTTTGCGCTAATATTTTTGCGCTTAATGCCATCATCTATATAAATTTTATCACCTGGCAGCATATCTTCGCATTTAATTGATACAGCCACAATATTATCATCTATAAAATTAGTAGTCGGCACATCTATAGTTTTTAAATCTATAGACTTAAATCTTAATTGCTTTTTGGTTGGGTCTATTATTTTAATAAATCCATATTTTTTTAAATTGTCATAAGTATTATCACAAATCTCATAAGCAGTAGATGTGAAACTATGGAGCATTCTGCCTACCGAATCTATTGGGCTCATACTAGTATTTAATAATCTAACTATATAGTTACCTTCGTTCGGTGATTTAAATAATTTTGGCTTTCCGTTAGTTAGCCAATCCAATACTTCTAATTTAAACTTTCTTTCATTTGCTATATTGCTTCCAGTTAAATTAATTGTATATTCTTCAATTTCTAATTGACTAAATAATTTTTGTTCATCCATATAATAAGAAATTAATCCAGCCACAGGGAATTCTTTATATTTAACTGTTCCATTTCTAAAAATGTAAGGATGTTTACTACCAATCGTATCCATTTTAGATTCCAAAATGGTATTTTTAAAACTAGAAACTTTTGGATTAAATTTAACTTTTAATTGCTTTTCACCATCAAATAAAAACATATCTTCAAAATCTGCATATACTATTTTACTTTCTATGCGATTAGAGAATATACCATATTCATTATATTGTTGAATAGCATATTTATATTTTTTACCTTGCTCAACAGTAAAATCATTCCAAATCCATGTGGTAGGTTTTTGTCCATATAGAGCAAATTTTAAAATCTCATGCCAAGTTTTAAAATCTTCATCTTCACAAGAGCGAACTACTATATATGTGCCAGTTGCAGGAATCTCTCGATCAAGTTCATCCTTTTTACCTTGTAAAGTTAATTCTACATATCCTTCTTCAAATTTGACATCAGCAGATAAAGTAGCTTGTAGTTCTGGGTCTATAGAATTTTTTTGCATTATTCTATATTTAGGACTGCGCACTAACATATTATTAGTAGTAGTAACTGAATACTATAAGTAATAAGATTCATTAATTGGTAAATCTTGCTCACAAGTCCAAGAATCAGTAGATTCATAAATTTCAGTATCGTAAGTAGTATTATGCAATAAATTACCACTTGTCTTTACCAAATTATTATTAATATCATATATATCAAATTGATAAGAGTATACTTTTTCAGTTACGTCTTTCTCTAATTGGCTATAGACACCAGTATATTTATATTGGTGCATATTCACTTCTTTATCACTTAAACCATTAATAAATACATCTGGTTTATAAGTATATTTTATTATACCTACAGTAGAAT
>JAEIGA010006751.1_pt1 | contig 17460 bp, 13 predicted proteins | sample 9270691 | NCBI WGS metagenome assembly JAEIGA01 (sample SAMN17057246, study PRJNA624740) | gut metagenome | biome: biome; isolation source: fecal sample | host: Bos grunniens | place: China: Xizang | collected 2019 | reverse complement strand
GAATGGCCGTGTGCAGTATCCACTACAACAGCATCCGCACCTGCGCTTACAAGCATCTCGATGCGCTCAACGGTCTCAGAGTTTACACCTACAGCCGCAGCCACGAGGAGACGCCCCTTGCTGTCCTTTGATGCGATAGGGTTGTCCTTGATCTTCATGAGGTCCTTGTAAGTGATGAGGCCTACGAGCTTGCCGTCGCCGTCAACTACAGGGAGCTTCTCGATCTTGTGCTGACGAAGGATGTCTGTAGCGTCAGGAAGGCTGATGCCCTTAGGCGCTGTAACAAGATTCTCCCTTGTCATGATTTCAGATACAGGCATCTTCGGATCTCTCTGGAAACGGAGGTCACGGTTAGTCACGATACCTACGAGGTAGCCGTTGTCGTCAACGACAGGAATACCGCCGATGTGGTGCTGAGCCATCATTCCGAGAACCTGGCCTACAGTAGCGTCAGGACGGATGGTGATTGGATCGTAGATCATTCCGTTTTCAGCCCTCTTTACCCTGCGCACCTGGTTCATCTGCTCCTCAATGCTCATGTTCTTGTGGATGACACCGATACCGCCGGCACGAGCCATTGCGATAGCGAGTTCAGCCTCAGTAACTGTGTCCATTGCAGCTGAAACGATTGGAGTCTTGAGAGTGATCTCTCTTGTAAACTTGCTTGATACGTCCACTGTTCTAGGCAACACTTCTGAATGTGCCGGAATCAGAAGAACGTCGTCGAAGGTAAGGCCTTCGATAATCGGAGAGTTTGTAAATGTCTGCATCTTGTTACTAAAATTTAGCAAATGTAATCATTTTTTCCGAGATACATCTGAAAAAATCACTAATTTTGCACTATGTCCAACGATTTCGAAAAATACTGTTTCCCCGAAGGGAAAAGATACAACTCGTTTGTAGGATACTTCAAGCGCAAGTACGGCGAACGCCTGCAGAAGATAGTCCTCGACGCGGGATTCACCTGCCCGAACAGGGATGGAAAGGTGGGACGCGGAGGATGTACATACTGCGACAACGCCGCCTTCCACCCGTCATACAGCACATCGGGCAAGAGCCTGCACCAGCAGATGGACGAAGGCATAGAGTTCCATAAGGTACGCTACCGTACCACAGAACACTATCTTGCTTATTTCCAGGCATATTCGAACACATATGCCCCACTCGAAAGGCTCAAGGTCCTCTATGAGGAAGCCCTCAGTCATCCGCAGGTGGTCGGCATCGTGATCGGCACCCGTCCGGACTGCGTGGACGAGGAAAAGCTGGACTATCTGGCGGAGCTTGCCAAGGACCATGTGGTCATCGTGGAATACGGCATCGAATCATGCTATGACGAGACCCTCAGACGCATCAACAGAGGCCACGATTTCGAGACGGCAAGACGTGCCGTGCAGATGACCGCGGACAGGGGAATTGACGTCGGAGTGCATTTCATCCTCGGACTTCCGGGAGAGACAAGACAGATGATGCTGGACGGCTGCGGACTGATAAATTCGCTTCCGATAAGGTCGGTCAAGTTCCACCAGCTGCAGATCGTAAAGGGCACCCGCATGGAACAGGAATATGCGGAAAGACCGGAAGACTTCGAGAGGTTCAGCCTTGACGAATACCTGGATTTCTTCACAGACATGCTGGAAAGGCTCCGTCCGGACATCCATATCGAGCGCTTCGTGGGAGAGGTACCGCCACGCTTCGTGAACGAGACTCCATGGGGACTTATACGCAACGTGGAACTTCTCAGACTCCTCGACAAGCGTCTGGAGGAACGTCAGACATGGCAGGGAAGATTACTGAATGACAACAACTTAAGCACAACGACCGGAATATGAGAAAGGTTATATTATTGACAGCATGCCTCCTGGCTGCAGTCATGTCGGCATCGGCTCAGAAAAGCACAGAAAAGAGATGGGCGGTCACCACGCTCTCCGAAAACATGATGAGGCTGGAGCCGGATTATGAATCGCCTCTGGAGACCATGTCCCTGATGGGAACTGTGGTTGAAATTATCGGCGAGGAAGGTTACTGGAGGCAGGTCGTGACTCCTGAGCCATACACCGCATGGTGTACGGACCTCGGCCTCGTGGAGATGAGTGCCGAGCAGGTCAACGAATACAAGGAAGCAGCAAAATACATCTGCACCGCCCACCACAGCGGAGTCTATGAATCGCCGTCGCTCAAGGCGAGAAGGCTTTCGGACCTTTCGATGGGCAACCTGGTGAGGGTCGTCTTCAAGGAAGGAAAGAAGGTGAAACCATCGGTGAAGAAGAAATGGGCAGAAGTCATGCTTCCTGACGGAAGAAAGGGATGGACTCCTGCGGCAGACCTGGTTCTGTTTGCACAATGGGCTGTCAAACAAGAGGTTACTGCAAAGAAGATCGTGGATACGGCAATGCAGTTTGAGGGGACCCCATACCTTTGGGGAGGCGCTTCGAGCAAGGGGCTCGACTGCAGTGGTCTGGTAAGGCTCACATTCTTCATGAACGGCCACCTGCTTCCAAGAAACGCATCGCAGCAGGTCAATTACGGACGTGAGATCATCATGAACTGCAACCACAAGATCACCCCTGATTCCGAAAACTTCCATCAGGAGATGACCAGGCGAATCGAAAACCTCCAGCCGGGAGACCTCGTGTTCTTCGGAACGCCAGCCACACTTGTCAAGAAGGAGAAGATCACCCATGTCGGCATCTACATCGGCAACGGAAAGATAATCCATGCATCCCACAAGGTGCGCGTAAATTCGCTTATTCCAGGCCAGAGTGACTACTATGAGAACTCATACAAACTGCTCAAGGCACGCAGATACATAGGATATCACGGACAGGGAATGCTGCCTACAATACAGAGTCCTGCTTATTTTCTGTGGTAGAACCAAAAATTTTATTACCTTTGCTACGTTATAACACAAACCCTTAATACGTATTAATCATGAACCTTAGAGTTTTTAAGAAAGACATCGAGTATTTCATTGGCGAATTCATCGAGGACTGTGACCTTTTCGTGTTGCTTAACCCTCAGCAGAATTCAGAGGAAATCGACGCAATAATCGAGGAGTCAGTTGACCTCTACAACGGCCTCAAGCAGAAGGCTGCTCATCCGGAGGGAAACAAGAAGGCTTACTACAATGGCCTCATCAAGGAGATGTTCGAGAAGCTCGACGAGCTCTCAGAGAAGCTTAGCGCTACAGTAGCAAAGCAGGCGTAATCTCTCTCCCTGATTAAAAAATCAGACTGGTACTATAACCGGTGACCCCCACCTCCCGTTCGGGAGGCACCCCCTAGCCGAGGGTGGCATGTCACCTACAATAGTACCAGTCTGATTTTTTATATGCAGGAGGCTATTTTCCTGCAAGATATCTTTCCCATGCCCAGGCAGAAGCGAGAGTCTCCTCGACCGAACGCTCAGCCTTCCAGCCAAGTTCCTCATTGGCAAGCTTCGTATCCGCCCAGATTGCCACGATATCACCCTGGCGGCGCGGAGCATAGACATAGTTCAGTTTCACTCCATTTACCTTTTCAAAGGCCGTAACCAATTCATACACAGACACAGGGCGTCCTGTTCCGACATTGAATATCTCATAGCCTTCCTTCATCCTTCCCTCAACCATGCGGGACACTGCAGCCACATGGGCCCTTGCAAGATCCACCACGTCGATATAGTCCCTCAGGCAGGTTCCGTCCTCAGTATCATAGTCGTTTCCGAATATGCTCAGGCATTCGCGCTTGCCGATGGCCGTCTGGGTGATGAACGGCACGAGATTGTTCGGAACGCCGCGTGGAAGTTCACCGATGAGCGCTGAAGGATGGGCACCAATAGGATTGAAGTAACGGAGCGCGATACCCTTTACCTGACTTTCGGAAGAAGATGTCGCAAACACCACGTCGCGGAGAATATCCTCGCACATCTGCTTTGTATTTCCATACGGAGAAGTGGCAGGCATTCGAGGTGTCTGTTCAGTCACAGGAAGCGTCTCAGCCTCGCCATAGACCGTAGCAGACGAAGAAAAGAGCACATTGCAACCGCCATGGGCCTTCGCCACCTCAAGGACGTTGAGGAAGGACACCAGGTTGTTCCTGTAGTACATGATCGGCTCTGCCACCGACTCGCCTACTGCCTTGAATGCGGCGAAATGGATCACAGCATCGATCTTATGCTCATTGAAGATGGCATCGACAGCCTCAAGGTCGCAGCAATCTATCTGATAGAAAGGAATGTCGTCCCTTCCGGTAATCTTCTTCACGCCCTCAAAGCAGGTCATGTCGCAGTTGGACATATTGTCCGCAACAACGACATCATATCCGGCGCCGATGAGTTCCACAGTCACATGACTGCCGATATATCCGGCACCTCCCGAAACAAGCACAGTCTTAGCCATATACTTCTATTTACTTATCGCGCAAAGATATGGAATTTTCATAAATCCTTGTTGAAAAAACACTATTTTTGCCAAGGTAAAGACGTATCACAATGAAACGCAACATATCACTCATCATATTCCTGCTGACGGCGGTATGCACAATGGCGCAGCAGACGACGGAAAGCATTCAGGCCAAGGTAGAAGCAATCATCGATGATCCCACATTCAGTCAGGCGGTCATAGGCATATGTGCCCGTACATTGGACGGAAGGGAAATTGCCGGCATAAACAAGGAAATGATGATGCTCCCCGCTTCCAACATGAAGCTCATCAGCACGGGAGCGGCCCTCCACACCCTCGGACCAGACTGGAAGTTCGAGACCAACATCGGATATGACGGAACCGTCGAGGACGGCGTGCTCCACGGCAACCTATACATCATCGGAGGCGGAGACCCGACCATCGGATCGAAGGATTCCATCGCCGTCGCAATCGACAGGACCTTCGCACAGTGGGAAGCCATGATCCGTGCAGAAGGCATCAGACGCATCAACGGACACATCATCGGAGACGGCAGATGGTTCGAAGGCATGGCGGAAGAGCCGACATGGCTCATGAATGACGCCGGCACATATTACGGTACAGGCACCACAGGACTCATGTTCTATGAAAACATGATGTCGTTCTCGGTATCGGCGGGGCCGACAGTGGGAGCACCGGTGAACATTGCCCCATACTATCCGGAGACCCCATGGATGGAATACCGCTACAACTGCTCGACAGGAGAGGAAGGCACCGGAGACCTGCTCTACATGTACGGAAGCGACCTTGCGCCTGTTGCGGAAATCAGAGGAACGTTCGGAGTGGACCGTGCCGCAAAGAGGCTTGACTGCTCGAACAAGTTCCCCGAACTCACATGCGCATATTACTTCTACACATATCTCAAGAAGAAAGGAATCATGTGTCTGGAAGGTCCGGCAGACATGAAGGCGGAGCCGGTTGCCGAGCCTGCGGCATGGGATGAGATCAAAATCATAGGCACTACCTGGTCTCCTTCACTGGACAGGGTCGTGTTCGAGACCAACCATGCTAGCAACAACGTCTATGCGGAAACCCTTCTGAGGACTCTCGGAAAGGAACTTCTCGACAACGCATCGTACGAGTCGTCATATGACGCACTGAAGGAAGTGCTCAAGAACCTCGGAGTGGACGCGGCAGGTGCGCAGATCCAGGACGGAAGCGGACTTTCAAGACAGAACTATGTATCTGCAGACTTCTTCTGCAGGTTCCTTACAGCCATGACCAAGTCTCCTGCATACGAGACCTATCTCCGCAGCCTGCCGTCACCAGGCGGAAACGGCACGATGCTGAACAACATGCAGGGACAGAGCGCGGCCCTCAGGAACAGGATCAAGGTAAAGAGCGGTTCAATGAACGGAGTACGCTGCTACAGCGGATACATACTCCCAGCCACTTCAGAGGGACAGACAATCGTCTTCTCCATCATGACAAACAACTGCACTTCCCCGACCTGGAAGGTGCGCCCGTTGCTTGACAAGATAATGGCAGCCATTGCGGCTGCCAATTAAGGGACTTATCTCCCGTATCTTGATCCCAGTGCCACAGAAAGTCCGAACTGCATGTTCAGCCTCAGGGACAGAGGGAGAGGCATTCCGGTGAAGCCCATGTCTTCAAGGAACTGCGGTATGTTCTCCGTGATCATAGGGGCTGATGTAAACGTCAGCGGCAGATAGTCAAATCCAAGGTGGAAATTTACACCTTTCTTCGGCGTGAACTCGATGACGCAGCCCATGGTTTCTGCCGTGTTGAGGAAGGAATAGCTGAGTCCGAGGGCAAACCATTTCAATGGAGTTACATTGAGCGATGCAGTAAGTTCGTTCCTATAATGACTGTGGCTGAATCGGCCCGAGTAGAGAAGTCCTGCACTCATCATGTCTCGGAGGAACGGAAGTTCAGCACCCAGATAGACGCTTGGCATTGTAGAACGTACCAATGCGGAAGGCTTCTCCTCAGTAAGGACAAGGAGTTCCTCGGCCTTCTTCACAAAATCATCGATGTATTCTGAAAAATCGTCCAGGTCCCCCGTTCCGACATCCTGAAATCCCATCCAATCCATGCTTCCATGGGTCGAATATGAAGATACCGCATCCTTCATGTAATGCACGAGGCCCAGATCCGTCACTGCGGCGGACAAACGGATGCAGTCAAGCATTTTTCCAGGAAGGTCAAGGACATATTCCGCTCCAAGATCCAAGGAATATCCAAAGCCAGCCAGAGCCTTGTCCTGCAGGAAGCGGTCGAGGTCAAATCCTATCTCCGGAGTCGATCCGTCTTCCGGTATGTCCACATCCAGTCCCTTGAGGGCGGCATGAGCATAACCCTCAGTCTCTATGGTCCATTTGTCCCTGCCGGTAGTGAGGCGTACATTCTCAAGGTTTACTGCCGCATAGGCCACAGGCGCTATGAGACGCACCTTCGCTCCAGCACGCAGCTTATCGGTGATCTCTCGCGAATAGCCCACGGAAGCCTGCACGGAAGCCGTCGCATACGCATTGATATCGGCCAGGTTGCAGCTTTGTCCCGATGTGCCGCTTCCCTTCTTCAGAAACAGGAACAGATCGGCTGGCAGGTCGGTGTCAACCCCGGCCTTTATTCCCAGGTCGATTGTCCAGAATGATTTTTTCCTTGTATAAAATCCGAAGTTGATAAGGTTTAAGGAAGTCTCTGCATCCAGATGGGGATGGTTGGCCAAGGCCCTTTCAAACTGCCTGGCCGAGACCTGGTTGTTGAGGAAGGTCACCAGTTCGCCATTCATCGGATAGAGGAATGTAGGTATGTCAAGATTGCTCGTCACACCTGCCGACAGATTGCCTGCAACGGGAATCTGAACATAGTTGGTACGTGGCGCGAACGCCGGATTCATCTTGTTTCTGTTGAGCGAGTTGTCAATGAAGTAACTGCTTTTCAATGCCTGTGCTCCTGCCATGAACGGAAGAAGAAGCATTGCCATAATGAGATTAAGTATCTTTCGTTTCATCTTGTTGCCTCCTCTATCTATCGTTCGACATAAAATCCTTCAGGTCGACCGTTATGCCCTCCGGCACAAGAGCCTGAAGCCTCAGCTTGATGAACGAATCCTCAGTCAACGGGACATTGACAGCACCGGCCTCAAATATGAGCCTGATGGCAGAGATCTCCGAAGGCAGAGATCCATGGCTACTTCCAAAGAGGAAGTTCAAATCAGTTGCCGTTGCCCTGCCTGCGCCCTCGCATGGACTGATGTGCAGCTTGCCGGCATCTTCCTCAAGAGGCATGACCCTTCCCTCTTCGTCAAGAAGTTCCGCAGTCATGTCGATGTCCAAAGGAAGGCCGCTGAGCACTTCGCCTGTGAGCGCGAGGCGTCCGCTGCTGAATATAGTGTTCACGATCTCGGGGATGTCTTCAATCGTATATGTGAAACCGATGTTGAATTCCTCGTCGAACTGGAGAGGAATCTCAACCGAACAGTCTACGGAGAACACATTATCAATCCTTGTGTCAATCACGCACATGGCATCCTTGTCGGTGTCTGCAGACAGACTGATCAGAATGCTGTCAGGGATGTTCCTGAGAAGTTCCAGGACAGGCTCTTCTTCAAGCCGGAACTCCGTATGCTTCAGTTCACCTGGCGTCTCAAGGGCATCCAGTTCAAGCCTGCATGTCAAAGGCTCTGCAGGAACATCTGCATAGTAAGGTGTAAGACTGATGTCGGCATCAGCGGATACGCCCAGATTGGTCATGACATCGAATCCGATATGGACATGTTCAAGCGCAAGGTCCACCGAAAGCCCATCCGTATTAAGCGCATTGCTGAGACCGCTCAGATCGACTGCAAACGAAACAGGGTCCATATGGTAATCAACCTTGGCGGAAACCTTTGCAACCGTAATTGCACCGTCCCCTCCGCTTCCTGAAATTCCTCCCTTCAGCGAAACTGCAAAGGCATCATCATCCTTGAGGTCATCCACATCTATGCTTGCATCGGTCAAGGTGACGTTTCCGTTTACCGAAACGGTTCCCTTCAGCCCCTCGCCGGACTCTACCAGTCCCGAAAGATCCAGTCCCTTTATCCTTATCGGTTCCATCCTTACCTTGCCGTCCGAATCAGCCTTGGCCTCGAGCTTGATGGAATCAACACCATCCAGAATGATGCAGTCAGGAACGGTGACGTCGCAGCTGAAACTGATCTGGGCACCTCCGAGCCTTGAAAGAAGATCGGATGCGTCTATTTCGAAATCCATGAAGACATCTTCAAACTCGACCTCTCCCATGGATATGATCATTTCCGGAATATCCTCAGCGGAGAGCAGCTCGAACTCAAACTCCTCTGCAATCGCAGCAGAATACGTCTCCACAGCCACATTGTCCGGAACAAGGTCAGGAATCTCCATGCTGATGCTTACAACGTCGGACTTATGGACCTTTCCGCCCTCCATGATACCGATGTTTCCGGTCATTTCAAACTCTCCGACGACATATGCCCCGTCCTCGCGGGATACCGGTGAAACCACGATGCGGTCAATTCCAAGGACGATTTCCGAAGGGATTTCCTCTCCCTCGGCGAATGTCATCGTGCGGGTACCGTCTTCAAACCTAAGCATATCAGGGAAGCTTATCTTCATACCTCCCTTTCCCGCCACAACAGTCATATCCGACGAAGGGCAGTCAACTGCAATCCTCAAGCGAGGAGAATCCTTCAGATATATCGCGACATCACTGTCGAGGTCCTCCATTCCGTCCGGAAGCTTCTCCTCAAAGACATAGGTCTGGTCAACCGCGTGGCTGTACTCCTTTATGACCACTTCATAGTCTTCGACATCGATGTCGCCCTCGGCGCTCATGTTCACTACAATAGCCTCTGCAGCAGCAAGTTCCGCACTGTTCACAGAACCTGATACGGAAGCCTTGACCTTTGCTGCGACAGCGATTTCAGTATCTATCGAAACCTTGCCTCCGACAGGCTGAGGAAGTCGTATTTCCTTGAAATAGAGATATTCGTCAAGCCCCTTGGTCAGGTCATCGACCTTATATGAAAGCTTTCCGTCCACCGCTCCCTCAACGACAATTTCCTCTGGGAAGGTGAACTCAAGGCTCTCAAGTCCAAGGTTCATGAAATCAAGTACATTTGAAGCGGAAAGGCTGAGATGGACATTGCCGTCTCCCGCAGGCATAGTCCTGGCAAACTGCACATAACTGATGCCCTTGACCATGTCTTCCGGCACATCGAATTCCATCTTCAAAGGAATCTCAGTACTTTTCTCGACTGTCACAGCCTCGTCCTTGTCTACGGTAAATTCCACATGATCGATCTCGAAATCCTCAAAGGCGAGAGAAAGGTAGATGTTCATCGGCTTTCCATTCGATTCCTCCAGCTTCCTGAGGGTGGTGGTCAGGCCTTCATACCCGAATGACGATGCATCGGAAAGTGATATGGTCCTGCTGATGTCAAGCCTGCCGTCCTTGATGTCAGCCTTCGAGACATTTATGGCCTTCACCTTATATGACCTCGTGATGCGGGCTCCTCTGGCCTTAAGGTCAAAATCATCTATGATATGGTCAATGGTCAGGTCATCACGGCCATAGTTCTCCTCATCAGCAAGCTGCAGTACATCATGGACATCTATATCCATGTGAGGCAGGATGCGGCCATCCGTAAAGAGGGAGTTCTCCACTGCAACGGTAACGGTCACAGACGCACCTTCCTTCATGACGATCCTGTCTATCGACGTCACCCCGTCAGGGAGGTCCATGGACATCTCTATCGGATAAGGATCCGCCTCAAACTTGACAAGCATAGGAGAAACCGACAGGAGAGTCTTGCCGGTAATAGGGCTCACATATGTCAGTCCCTTTGCAGGATCGACAGGAATAGGCGCGTTATATGCATTCGGACCGACCACGGCCTCCAGTCCAAAAGGAAAATACTCCAGACCTTCAAGATGGCCTATCTCCACATTCATTTCGAACGGTTCCTTGTCCAGACCTGAATCAAAGGCCGAAAGATCCGGCAGATAATCCCCCAGGTCAGCGGTGATCCTCGTGTTGAAAGGCTCGATGGACGGAGCATCGAAGTCACCTATTATGCTTCCGAGGTCATAGTCCATGACATAGTCACGGCCTTCTACCTTGAAGCCGGACACATCGACGCTTGAGAGATTGAATGAAACATTTTCCTGAACCGACATTCCATCGATCCTCAACTGGTCCTTGAGGGACTCAAGTTCAGCAAGAGATCCGGAAAAGTCCATGGTTTCGGACATGCCGATAGCATATGCACCATCAGAACCGATGGTCTTAAGATATTGCAGATATTCGGACGATTCACCCTGACCGAAAGTCTCCAGCAGGTCCTTGACCTTGAGAGAATCGGTGATTCCCAGAGGTATGTGCACACCATCCTGAAAGACGGTGACCTCGAGATTAAGGTTTTCCTCCGAAACAGTGTATTCTTCCCTGATACAGGAAAGAACCGAGAGGATAGCGATGCAATAAGTCGCCATCCTGCCGAATCCGGTGGATTTCATAGTAAGTGGTAATTAAATCTTATTCGTTATGGTTAAGGCTAGGATTTGAAAAGCGTCCTGCACAAGGACGGAACATCGGATACCTTTACAACCTCAATTCCGTTTACTCCCTGTTCAGCAAGACCTTCCAAACTAGAGTACGAAGATACGAATATGCGTTTAAATCCCAAGCGTGCAGCCTCGATTATTCGTCGATCCGTCTGTGCGACAGGCCTTACCTCGCCGCTGAGACCAATCTCTCCGGCAAAGCATACATCGGAAGGGATGGCAAAATCGAAGTTGGAAGAAAGGACAGCACTGATGACCGCAAGGTCACATGCCGGGTCGCTGACCTTGAGTCCTCCGGCCATGTTCAGGAACACATCCTTGACGCTCAGCTTGAATCCAGCACGCTTCTCCAGCACTGCAAGCAGCATGTTCAGACGGCGAACATCAAAGCCGGTGGCGCTTCGCTGAGGCGTTCCATATGCAGCCGAACTCACAAGGGCTTGAACCTCGATCAGGAACGGTCTCGTACCGTCAAGCATGGCGCTTACCGCAACGCCGCTGAGGCCTTCTTCGTGCATAGGAATGAGCATCTCCGATGGATTGCTGACTTCTCGGAGTCCCTTGCCGGTCATCTCGAACACCGCAAGTTCCGAAGTCGATCCGAATCGGTTCTTGATGCTGCGGAGCAGTCTGTATGTACCCCTGTTTTCGCCCTCGAACTGCAGGACGACGTCCACTATATGTTCAAGCACCTTAGGTCCGGCGATGCTGCCTTCCTTGGTGATGTGACCGATAAGGATCACAGGTACTCCAGTCTCTTTGGCGAATCTCAGAAGCATTGCTGCCGTCTCCCTGATCTGGGTCACGGAACCCGGAGAAGACTCCACATTCTGCGAATACATGGTCTGCACCGAATCCACGACCATAAGGTCCGGCATCATGGCACGGGCCTCGGCGATTATGTTCTCCATCAGGGTCTCGCTGTAGATCATGCATCCGGAATCGTCTCCACCGATGCGTGCAGCACGCAGCTTCACCTGTCTTGCGCTCTCCTCGCCTGTCACATACAGGGTCTTGAGGTTCGGACAATGAAGGGGAATCTGGAGGGAAAGGGTCGATTTTCCGATGCCCGGTTCACCGCCGATAAGCACCAGCGAACCTTCGACCAGACCGCCTCCGAGGATGCGGTCCACCTCCCCGTTGTTCAGGGATATGCGATTCTCCACCGATGAATCTATATGAGAAAGAGGCATCGGCTTCTGACCGCTGCCAGGCACCGTAGATGCCACAGCCGGTCCCTGCTTCTTTCCGGTAGCCACCGTCTCCTCAACCATCGTATTCCACTCCCCACACGCAGGGCATCTGCCCATCCACTTCGGGCTCTCGTTTCCGCATGACTTGCAGAACCACACCGTCTTTGTCTTCACTGTCGCCATATATTTCCTTTAGTCTCTTTCCAGCTCGAATACTTCCATCGAGTGGATGTTTCCGTTTTCAATCTTGAACCTGAGGCCCGTACGCACCACATGGAAACCCTGTATTCCTGCTGCTCCCGGGTTGATCACCAGCATATTGTTCCTCTTCGGGTCACGCATCACCTTGAGTATATGCGAATGTCCGCACACGAATATGTCAGGCTTGTACTGATCTATCAGCTGACGGGCTCTCGGGTCGTACCTGCCCGGATATCCGCCCACATGGGTCATGAGGATCTTCATTCCCTCGCACTCGAAGAAGCGGTGGAGGGGATGCTCAAAACGCAGTGAATGATTGTCGCAGTTGCCGGCCACACCGACCAGGGGCTTGAACCTGGCAATCTCCGCGGCAAGTTCCATCCCGCCTCCGAAATCGCCTGCATGCCATATCTGGTCGACAGGCTCCAGGAATTCCTTGAAACGGCTGTCGAACACTCCGTGCGTATCTGATATAAGTCCTATGTACATATTCGCAAATTTACTATTTTTGTGCTTTGAAACATCAAAACAGACATGGAACTTTTCTACTCTCGCGATATCGAAGGCGGAATCTGCCGTCTGGACCAGGACGAATCAGGCCACTGCATCAAGGTACTGAGACACCGTGCCGGCGATGAAATCTCAGTCATCGACGGGTGTGGCACCCTCTACAGATGCCGCATCACGTCAGACAGCCACAAGGGAGTGGAGGCCATGGTGCTTTCAAGCGAAGAAGGATGGGGTGGACACGGCTACCGCCTTCATATGGCCGTATGCCCGACAAAGAACAACGACCGCTACGAGTGGTTTGCTGAGAAGGCATGCGAGATCGGAATGGATGAGGTGTCGCCTGTCATCGGAGAACATTCGGAAAGGCGCATCTTCAAGACCGCCCGCATCGAGAAGATCCTGGTGAGCGCGGCAAAACAGTCGCTCAAAGGCGCGGTACCGACAGTGAATGAACCTGTTTCAGTCAAGGAATTCATAGAATCATACGGCAGCCAGGAGGCAGACGGCCTACTCCGAATGATCGCATACTGCTTTGAAGACGAGAACACACCTCGCCGCAGCATCAAGGAAGTCCTCGGAACATATGAAGGCTCTGAAATCATCATCCTCATCGGTCCGGAGGGAGACTTCTCCCCTGCCGAAGCCGAACTCGCAATCTCCCGCGGCTTCATCCCAGTCCATCTTGGAGACTCCCGTCTACGAACAGAGACAGCCGCTCTCACAGCTGTCTCCGCAGTATATTTCCACAGTCTGGTCTAAATTATTTTCGGATTATCTCGATCGAATAGTCCAGTCCGACCTTTATGATGGACGAGGACTGGCCTGTCGAACACTTTTCAAGGGACGGATCGACGATGTAGTCCACTGCATTGCGGATTTCCTCTGAAATCTCGGCATACTTCTTAGGAGTAGGTTCGCCTGAAATGTTGGCCGAAGTAGAGACAATCGGACGTCCGAACTTCGCCACAAGCTGCTGGCAGAAATCCATCATCGGAACCCTGATGCCCACAGTGCCGTCTTCTGCAACGGTATTGTATGCAAGGCAATGACGGTCTGCCTTAGGGAGTTGACCGTCAGCGGCAGGAGCGGGACCTGCCACGGCTCCCGGATAGATGATGGTCATAGGCTTGTCGTTCACCTCAACGAGCTGGACCGCCATCTCCGGAATCTCCTTCACATATCTGCAGACCATGTCCATATCGCTGGCAAGAAGCACAAGCGACTTGCTGTCAGCACGTTTCTTGATCTCATAAACCTTGGCGACAGCAGCCGGGTCTGTCGCGTCGCATCCGATACCCCATACAGTATCGGTCGGGTAAAGGATGATGCCGCCGCCTCGCAGCACCTCTAAAGCTTTCTGCATATCTATAATTCTATTTCTGTTATTACAGGGTAATGGTCCGAATAAGGCACACGCGGGATGTCGTGCGATATCGCCTTGAAGTTCTCCGGATAAAGCACATAATCAATCCTGAGCACAGGCCAGAGGGTTGCGAAGGTCGCTCCGAAACCGTTGCCGGCCTCGACGAACGCATCCTTCCTTCCACGGGTCATGCGATAGTATGTATACGACATCGGATTGTCATTGAAATCGCCGCAGACGAATGATTCGACCGGACAGTCCTCGATGTGCGAGAACACCTGGTCCACCTGCTTCGGACGACGGGTGATGGATTTCTTCATCTTGCTGCCGGTCTCCGCGAAAACGGATCTGTCCCTTCCAGCCACGGCCCTGAGTATTCCTGACATGGAGATGCTGTAGCTCTCGAAATGACAGTTGTACACCCTGAAAGCCTTGTCTCCCTGCTTGTAATCCGTATATATCGCAAGATTGGTACTCTCGTCAAACTTGATGACTCCCTTGCCTGTCACCGGAAGCTTGCTGAGGGTGATGTTTCCGAATGCTCCGTTTCCGCTTGGGAAAAGATAATATTCGGCCTTGTAATCGTTCATCCTGCGTCTGAGATACGACTTTACGTTGTCGATATTGTCAGCCTGGAACTCCTGAAGGCAGATTATGTCAGGATCCTGGTCAAGGATGTATGCAAACACCGAATCCATGCATTCCGTACGGGACTTGAATTCTCCCTCGTCAAGGGAGAAACGGCCCACATTATATGAGATTATACGGACAGTATTTTCAGAACGAGGCATCCTCGCGATCATGTCCTCCTCCGAATCGAACTGGACATACAGTCCGGTAAAATAGATGGCAGGAAGCAGGGCAAGAAGAGGGATCACTATCGACTTCGACCTGCGTTTCAATGCCCATAGAAGAAGGAAGAGGTTAAGTGCGGAAAGCGGGATGAAGAATATTCCCACCAGTGAAATGAGCCATACCTTGGCCGGATTGACCACGATGGACAGATAGGACAGGATGAGAAGTCCCGCCACTATAAGCATCAGCACACGTGATGTCAGTCCGAAAAACCTGTTTCTGGCCATGTAGGTTCCTTTTAATAGTCGCTGCCGTACAGCTTATGGTTCTTCTTCCAGTACCAGATGAGGAGGAATCCGAAGAGAAGGCCGCCAAGATGGGCGAAATGAGCGATGCCGCCGCCTACTCCTGTCACTCCGGTAAGGAATTCGATACCTCCGAAGATGAGTACGAACCACTTTGCCTTCATCGACACCGGAGGGAAGATCAGGGTAAGTATCGAATCCGGATAAAGCATCGCATATCCCATCAGGATGCCGTAGATTGCTCCTGAAGCACCTACAGTAAGGGCATAGTCACCTGTCAGATGCTGCACTCCAAGATGGATGAGCGCCGCACCGACTCCTGTCGCGAAATAGTATACCAGGAACTTCTTCGTACCCCAGACCCTCTCCAGCACACTTCCGAAGATATAGAGCGTGTACATGTTGAAGAAAAGGTGGAAGAATCCGCCGTGCATGAACATGTATGTCACCAGCTGCCATGGGTGACGCATGATCTGGAAAGGATAAAGGGCAAAGAGCCTGAACATCAATGGCTCGTTGAGATAGGTCATGACCATCACCAGGACATTGATGATGATGAGGTTCTTGACCGCAGTCGGAACCCCGCTCATGAAGCCGCCTCTGTTGTTATAGTAATTCATCTTATCAGAATCTTTTTTCGATCTCGTCGATCGGAATTATTGTTATGATCCTCCTGCCGGTGCTGGTAAATTCAGCGTTCGAGCAGGCAAACAGCGAATCAATCAACCTCTGTGCCTCCACCGGATTTGTGATCGGATCGCCCTTCAGAGCACCCAGCATGGCAAAACGGGATGCCATATTGGCAGTCATCACCTCAGGAAGGGCACCATGGTCGTCAGCGAGTATGAACAGAAGGTCAGAGATCATCGACTGCACCTTTCCCGCCTCCGCACTGTAGCCCTCAGGCACTCCGTTCACGACGATGGTATCCATGCCGAACGGCGCAATGTCAAATCCGAGGCTCTCCAGCATGGATGCATGCTCGTTGAAAAGGCACATGTTCTCGACACCCACCTGCACGGTCACAGGGAAAAGGGCCGTCTGCGTCACATGCGCATTCTTCGACATCGCATCCAGGAAACGCTCATACAGGATTCGTTCCATCGCACGGCCGATGTTCACGACCATGAGGCCGCTGCCTGCCGCAGTCACGATATATTTTCCGTTGATGGTAAGCACTGACTTCGATGGAGTCAGCTTGTCCTCGAACAGCTTGCCATAGTCGTCCCTCCTCTCGATGAAGTTCCTTGTTCCCTGGCCGTAGCCTGCGGCAGGACGGACCGGTTCAGGCATGGCACTGTCCTCGAAACCGGCTCCTGTCTCATCCCATGAACCGCCGAAGACCGTACCGCCGAACGCAGAGCCGCCGAAGGAAGAACCGCCGAAGGATGAACCGCCGGAAGCCGCACCACCGCCCGATGCGAATGAATTGGCATAAGGCGAATCCACCGATGCAAAGCCGTCGTTGTCGAAAGGATTGTAGGTCGGATCCACGCCCGACTGAGGCTCATTGACCTCATGCGACTCGTAGAAACTCTTTCCGAAGGCCGGGATTTCCGGTACGCCCTCGCGGTCGAAGTCTATGCTGTCGCCGAATGAATTCTTGCCCAGAGACTCCTTGACGCATGCAAAGAGGATCTGGAAAAGTACGCTGTCGTCCTCGAACTTGATCTCGGTCTTGGTCGGATGGATATTGACATCGACAGACTGAGGATCCACCTCGAGGTAGATGAAATATGACGGAGTCACCCCGTCAGGTATGAGGTTCTCATAGGCCTTCATTACGGCCTTATGGAGATACGGGCTCTTGAAGAAACGGCCGTTGACGAAGAAATACTGGTTGCCGAGCCCCTTCTTCGCAGCCGCAGGACGGCCCACGAATCCGGAAATCGTCGCTATCGAAGTCTGCGCCTTGATGTCCACCACGTCGTTCGCCACCTGAGTTCCGAGCACATCCTGGATCCTGAACTTCAATGACTTGGCAGGACGGAGAACGAGCACATCCCTTCCATTATGGGTAAGGGTGAACCCTATGTCGGGACGGGTCAGGGCCACACGCGTGAACTCGGTCACGATGTGCTTGAACTCCACATTGTCCGACTTG
>JAEIGA010006750.1_pt1 | contig 17467 bp, 19 predicted proteins | sample 9270691 | NCBI WGS metagenome assembly JAEIGA01 (sample SAMN17057246, study PRJNA624740) | gut metagenome | biome: biome; isolation source: fecal sample | host: Bos grunniens | place: China: Xizang | collected 2019 | reverse complement strand
TCTTACGGAGCGGCTCCAAAGTTTAGGGGCTCACATCACCAAGGTGTATCCCGAAGAATAATCTGTTCTACCGTTTTAAGATGGATGAAATGAGCCATTAAAAAAGGCCAGTGAATGAAGTGATTTATGAAGCTGCTTCAAGTCACTGGCTTTTTTATTTGGTGCCTTGTTTATTGGCTTCTTCGGCTTACAAAGGCTAGTGAGGCCCAAATTACACCGATGAGGGATAAAACAAAGATAATAGGAACAGCTCCGAATCGGAAGAATCCAAACAAGCCGTAATTCAACAATCTTTGGGTGTATTTTCCTATCTCTAGCAAAAGATATAGGCCAATTGTCAGGAAAAATGGCACAAAACTCCAAATCAGACGGAATTTTCCTGTCATAATTCGATAATTCCAACCAATGATTGCTAGTGCAATGAAAAATACGATATACAGGAATGGTTTACTCATTCTTGAACAGGCATCTTGACCGTAGATAATTGGTGAATATCCGTAATCAGAAGCTTTGAAGGCCAATTGAATAACATCTACCAAGGTCATTTCTTCTGGGTCGTGAGAAGTGTTTTTAAGTAACAAAAAGTCAGAATAGGCAATTGGAAGGGTAAGAATTCTCTTTGTAGGTATCCCCTGCTCTTCTGCAAATGTATATATTGGTTTATTTAAGCTATTTGGTTGTACTCTATCAACAGATTCTAGCATAATTGTAGGTACCGTTCCTTTTTCCATATCCAAGCCAGTATACTCCAACTCCTTTTGGGTCGCTTTGTCCAAAGAAGAAATGGTTTGACTAAGAATTTTTGCGTAGGGAACATACATTGACTGCTGGAAATTACCCTCTTTATCAAATTGGTAAATATCCAATCCACGGGCATACTGTACAAGGCTTCCAGTATTTTGGACGGAAGAAAGTCCCTTAATAAATACCACCTGTTGGCCCCCATCCTGCAATTTCATGCGGAAGGCTATATCTCGTCTGTCTTCCATGCCAAAGGAAATGGGGATTTCATCTAAAAAGAAGTACTGTGCTTCCATTTCTACCGCTGCTGCTGCATAATACCGACGAATATCTTCATCTCTTGGGTATCGCTGTAGTAACTCGCCAAAACTGTAGTAGGCCTCTACCATGTTGCCTGCCATAAGCTGGGAATAGGCCAATTTTTTGAGTCTATATTGCTCCGTTAGCTCATTATTTTCAAATTGTGCAGGTTCATCCAGCATATTCCATGCATCTGCAGCCATCATCTTTGCATCGTTTTCATTGGCACTGCCTGGCTCTGCCACTCTTTGAGCCATCATGGCATAATAGTGGGCATCAATCCAGTTTTCCTTTGCATAGGCAGCTTTAGCCTTTTGGAATAACTCGTAGGAGGTCGCATTTCGTTCATGGGGAGAAAAGTTTGAGTCACCATAGGCTTTGCGGGCTGAACTGAGAGTTTCATCATAATCAGTTCCTTCAAGCTGCACTGCCAAGTCACTTTTTAAGGTACTAGCTTCTTGGGACTGTGGATGCAATCTTTCCGCAGCTTCTGCATATTGTACAGCAAACATTAAGTCACCACTTTCGTAATATTGGTGGGCTGCTTGCATATACTCCTTATACAAAGCCGGGGCGTCTTCCATGTGGAGAAGTCGCTGTTTTATCAAAGGGGAAGCAACTTCTTGACCACAAATAACAAAGGTGGTAGCAACTATGGCAAAAATCGCTACAAACTTAAATTGAGTCAGCATATAAGGTGAATACTTAACCATAATGTGCTTGTCGTCTTGACCAAAAATCTTTGTATACGCAATGATGTACGCACTTCCAAGAATGGCAGGAAGCCATGACAGCAGTAACTGTACGGAAGTCAGGAGTTTATAGGAAAATGCCATTCCAGGAATAAGTTCTGGAATACTCCACTTGTAATGCACGTAGCAAAATAAACAGATAAATACAATCAAACAATGAAAAAATAAAGCGAATACTACTCGTTTCATTCTACGGACTCCATGTTAGGATCTTGACGAAAAACAGCCAAAAGTATACCGAGGCAGGAAAGTACTGCCGTAATAATGCAGTTAAGTGTCCAATTCGGAAGTGTTACAAAGTTGAAGAGATTACCATCCCAGCCCCATGAATAAGAGATGTTGAGGAGGGAGATTCCTATAGCCCCGAGGATTGCAGTGCAAAAGTTTAGGAGTCTCCATCGAAATAATCGCCTTGTCCCAATAAGAGAATAAAGTGCAAGTCCCCAGGTGGCAAAGGAAAGCCACTGAAGGACGCCTTTAGAAAAAGCATCTTGGGCTCTTTCTTTTGTAAGGATTAAACTGGGAAGAATGACATCGATAAATTTTGAAATTTGTAAGGTGTCATAAATCAAAACATCAGAAAAGGGCTGAATATCAGCTTTAAACTGAGGAGTATTTTCTAAAAGCTGGGCCGTATCTTCACTGCTGTTTATATTATGTAACTCAAAGGAAACTCCATTAGCCATCTTTGTTTGAGGGTTAATGGAGGTATAATAATACAAGGTTCCCTCATTGGGTCTAAAGAAGTTTGGCGTTAAAGCAGGTTCATTTGTTTTGAGTATGTCTACAGAACCAAAATTCTGGGCGGCTACCAAGCAAGCTGGAATAATGATTATCCATGCCAAAGCGGTAAGAATGGTATAGGTTACAATTCGTGCAATTCCATTGTAAGGATATCGAATGGAGTGTGCTATTAAAAAAGGTGTTGTACAAATGGCTGAGGTAGCTCCACAAACAAAAAGGAGTGATACAATTTGCTTCCAAGAAAGGAATTCCGTTGTGCCACCAACAACAAAATTGCTTGCATACATAAAAAGTGAAGTCACAAAAAAACCGAGAATTGAACCTAATAGTATAACGGTAAAAAAGATACCAATGAGAGATAGGATTGTTTTCATATTATGTATAGAATATCACGAACAGACTACAAATACAACTAAAAAAAAGACTCGGAAACTGTCCGAGTCTCTTTTTAATCTTCTTAAAATCTACCCTACGAGAACTTTTCCTTGTTCATCCACAGCCAAGATTGACTTGCATTCTGAACAGCGGAATCGTCCGGCACTGGTAGTTTTAAGCCGTTTTGAACAAACTGGGCAACCAAAAACCATTGGGAAAACAGAAACTTCTGTTTCAACTTCTTGCCTAAAGAATTTAATAGCTTCTTCTACGCTGTCACGGAATTGGAAAAGCTGTGAAAAGCAAAGAAGCTGGAAAACTTCCAATACTTTTTCTGGCATATTTACCAAGATAATATCACCACTTTGCAACTTTATGTTTTTAAGTAAAGAAGAAAAAACACCAATTCCTGTGGATGATACATAGTTCAAGCTTTTGCAATCGAAAATTAAGTTTATATAACCTGCTCCTACAATTTTTTGAACTTGATCATGAAAAAATTGAGAAGTATAAATATCGATATAGCCATTCAAAGCTATAATAATTCCATCTTTTAACTCTTGGCAAGGAGAGAGAATAATATTGAGGCTATCGTTAGTAGATTCGTCAAAGCCGGAAATCAAAGCGTTGTTGTCCATAAAACCCCTTCCTAGTTATTAAATTCAAAATATCACACTACAAATAATATAATAGTTTTTTTAATCTGTCAAATTTTATTTCTCTAGAATAGAGAAATTGTAATTTTTTTTACAATTAGACAGAGTGATTATGGTGTCCAGCCGTCGTCTACATTCAAAAGAGCTCCATTTATTTCCTGTATAGACAAAAGAGTAATGGCTGCGGTGGCAATTGTTTCTGCAGGAATAATTTTTCCAGAAGGATTTTTCTGTGCCAACCCAGAGAGCAACTGTGGGCTTTGGTACTCTGTTTCTGTAAGGCCTGGAAGAATACCGTTGCAGGTAATTCCCCAACTACTGTATTGTGCCGCTGTGGATTTTACCAGGCTACAGAGGGCTGTCTTTGCTCCACCATAGGCTGCGTTTGTGCGGTATGGCTTTACATTATGGGTGAGTGTTCCTCCAAAAAGTAAAATTCGTCCCCAGTGTTTTTCTTTCATACGAGGAAGTGTTGCTGAAACACAGATGCCGGGAAGGGCATAGTTTAACAAGGTGATGTCCATCCATTGTTGTGGGGTGGTATCTTCCAAGGAACCTTGTAAAAATGGCCCAAAGGCTACGCAAAGGATGTCGGCTTCTTTTACATGCTCCATCAAGGGGCTAGTGGGAAAGGCTGCTAAGTTGTCTCCAGTAATTTCTTGCACAAGGGATTGGTGATGGGCTGGCTGGGGAGCGTGTGTTTCCAGGGTCTGCATCAAGTCTGAGAGTTTTTGGGAGTTGTGGCCACCGTGTACAAGGACAGAGGCTCCTTCTTGAGCCAGTTTGAGGGAAAGTTTAGCTCCAATTCCCCCGGAACCACCAATAACAACTGCTTTTTTTTGTGCAAAAATACCCATAATCCTTCTGTAAATCGCCTGAAAGGAGTATAGTGTATTTATGGATTTAACGCAAACATACATCGTGTTGTGTCGGCCAGAGGAAAGCCGCAATATTGGCTCTGTGTGTCGGGCAATGGCCAATTCTGGCTTGTCAAAGCTACGGATTGTAGGGCGCCGTGAAGATTATGACGACGAAAAGGTGCGGGTGCTGGCCATTCATTCCGCGTATATTTGGGAGCAGGCCGAATTTTACGAAAGCATTACGGAGGCCACCAAGGATTGCTTTTTTGTGGCAGGTACCACTCGGCGACAGGGAAAACGGCGCAAGGATAAATTGCTTTTACCAGAAGAATTAGCTACCCAAGTGGTGCAAAGTGGTGGCGGTGCCATTGTGTTTGGAAACGAGCGTACTGGCCTTACCGATAGCGAACTAGATGAATGTACCATGGGAGTAACCATTCCCAGTCACCCTGATTTTGGCTCCTTGAACTTGTCGCACGCAGTACAGGTGATTGGATACACCGTTTTTCGTGCATTCAGCCTTTATTCTCCGCGGATAACTCCCGTTGCCATGGAACGATTAGACGGTACGGTTCAGGTAATTGCTGATGATTTACAGAAAATCGGATTTTTTAGCATAACAGGCCGTGAGGATATGGAGCGATTTTGGCGTGGAATCCTTTCTCGAGCCTGTCTTTCTGAGGGAGAATGTAAATATCTGGAAAAGATTTTTAACAAGGCAGCTGGTTTAGCGGGGAAAAATACCAAATAATTTATTGTTTTACAATGAATTATATTTTAGAAGGAAATGCAACCATCATGAATCATTTCTTTTGTGGAAATGATGCAGGCTCTCAGTAAACAATTTTTTAGTTCTCGTACGTTGCCAGGCCAGTGGTAATCCAGAAGTTTTTGAACGCTACTGGATGATAAATTTTTTTTATATGGTTTTAAAAAATGGCGTGCCAGTTGTGGAATATCTGTTTTTCGTTCTCGTAGCGGAGGCACCTCTATGGGTAGGATAGAAATGCGATAAAACAAGTCACTACGAAAAAGTCCTTGGTCAACTAGGTGTTGTAAATCAGCATTGGTGGCAAAGAGAAACCTAGTGTTACATTTGATTTTCTTTGGAGAACCTACCTTGTTGTAGGATTGTTCTTCCAGTACGTGGAGCAATTTTGGCTGAATAGAAATAGGTAAGTCGCCAATTTCATCAAGAAAGAGTGTACCAAATCGGGCGGAAGAAAAATATCCTTCCCGAGAAATTGCGTCGGTATAGGCCCCTTTTGTGGTGCCAAAAAATTCGGCTTCCGCCAAGGATATAGGAATGCTGGTAAGATTTATGGCGCAAAAGGGATGGGCACACCGGGGTGACATATCGTGAATAAGTCGGGCCAGATAAGACTTACCCGTGCCACTTTCTCCTGTGAGGAGCAGTGGTGTGTCAGTTTGGCTATAATGATAGATGGTGTTTTTAAGTTTTGTCATTTTATGGGAATTTCCTAAAAATTGATTGAGCTTTGGGCAGTTTGGAATGGGGCATGGCTGAAAATCAGCAGGGCAAATCTGGGTAGAATGATGCTCTGAAATAATTTTTTTGAATTTATTTTTTTCGAAGGGAATGTGAATTACTCGTTTAATTCCGATTCTTTGAAAATACGGTAAAAAATAAGAACAGTCAGAGCGAGTCAAAATATAAAAGGGGATTCTAAAAAATTGCTTGTGGAAATCTTCTAATAGTTGTGGATCATTTGAAGCGAAAAAAGCATAATCAACAAAGATGAATAGCGGTACGCATTGTATTACACTGTCATACAACTTATTCCAATCACTATAAAATCGTAGCCGATATACTTCTTGTAAATAACGACAGAAATCTCGAACAACGGGATCTTTGGAAACTATATAAATATTTCCTGTCAACAGGGCTTCACCTTGTTAATCGTTTTTCTCCTTTGAGAATTTGCAAGCAAGTAGTAAGAGTCTATACCAAATGTACGGCAAAAACAGGAATATCTTTAATGGATTGTGGAGTATCTCTATCCAAATTTCCAAGCCTTTGTCAAAGATTGCGGGGGAAATTCGCTTTGTTCGTTTTGCAAAAATGTTGATAATATCCTTGTTGTAAAGAAAGAGGCTGGAAGAAAAGTTGTTTCGTCGGTTGTATGCCCAGCAATCCTTTTCTGGAATACCATCACTTACTAAAACAAAGGCTGGTGTGGCCTTGTACATGGCAGAGATAATGTCCTTTTCCATGTCCTTGGGATAATGTCCCACGTAACGGCCTACCAATCGGATATTTCTAAAGGTGGCATGAACGTTTTTTTCTGCCTTGGTTAGGGCTCGCTTTCTGCCTCCAAAAAGATACAGGCTCTTGTAGTGAGAATCTAAAATTGCAAGACAGGAGATGATAGTGGAAAATGGATTATAACGAACAGGTGTTTCCAGCTCTAAAAATGCTGCACCTTTCAGCAAACTCTTTGAAATGGGCAACACTAATTCTGCATTGGTGAGGCATTCTCTGAACTTGGTATTACGACGAGCCTTTAAAAAATCCCACAGGTTAAGAAAAACAATTTGTTTTGTTCCTGGTCTCTCCAAAAGCCCCAGTAAGGTTTCTTCCAGCTTTTCTGGAGCAAGAATATCCATAGGAACATTTAACAATTGGATTCGTTTAACAGCCATTGAGATTTCTCCGTCAATAAGTTTTGTAAAACAGCTAAGCCATAGATGGTTGCCGTTTCTGCTCGTAAAATATTTGTTTCAAGGTGAACTGGAACAAAGCCATTTTTCTTGAGTGTTTCAATTTCTTCTGGGGAAAATCCCCCTTCACAGCCAGAAACAAGGGCTGCAACACAAGATCTTTCTTGGGGACTGGTGCTTTGGACTTGGGCCACAGCCTGATGAAAGCCACTTGTATCTTGGCTTTTTTCATACAAAACAATACCAAGATGATTTTCGGCTTCTGCTTGTTGCCACAATTCCATTGCCTCCGTCAGAGAGCATGGCTTTGTAATTACCGTCTCCACCGGAGAACCGCTTTGTTGGCGAGCCTCTCGTATAATCCGTTCCCATCGGTCACTTCTCTGGAAAGCCGCATCTTTTTGACAATGGGCTCCCATTATGGGAATAATCTTTGCTACTCCAAGTTCTGTCGCTTGCCGTACAATCAAGTCCAGCTTTTGAGCCTTGGGCATAAACTGAAAAAGCCACAGTACGGGGCCTGTTTCAGAGTGCTCTTTTTCCACTTGAGATGCAGAAACTCCTGTTTCCTGAGTTGTATCTCCCAGGCACGGGGAAAGGATCAGGCTTTTGCCAGAAACAGAGGTAACGGCCATTGTTTGCAAAAGACCAGAGGGCAATCGTACGTGGATTGCATCCCCCAGTCTCAAGCGTAACACTTGATGTAGATATTTAAAATCCTTGCCAGTCAAGGTGAGATTTCCCTTGGTATCTGGCATGGAGGGTGCTAGGAATTGTCGCATGTTATTGTGCTGTTGTAGCCAAATCCTTGTTTTCTTCTTCGGCTTTCTGCTGAAGTTCTTTCAAGGTTTTAGCTTCTTTTACGAGCTTGTTAAAATCCTTCTTTTGAACAACTTCCAAGGCTGCATTCAACTGAATGTCGTAGTCCAAGTCGTACAAACGAGGTTCTCGCACCTTGTCTGTTTCCAACCGAATAAGACGACGGATTAAGCTCAAGTTCATGGGATATGTTTTATGCAATTCCTTTGCCAACTGAGCAATTTCATTTTCGCTCATGTTAGGATTGGTTATTCGCTTTGTAAGCACCTCATCTTCCATAAACTTGATGTAGGCTTCCTGCTCCTGTTCTGTTAGTTCAGGGAAGGAAACTTCCATGTCTGGTGGAATACCAATCTTATCGATGTTGGTGTCAGTAGGTGTGTAGTAACGGGCTGTAGTGAGTTTGATTCCATCTGTGGCAGAAAGTGCCAAGGGTTTTTGAACAGAGCCCTTACCATAGGTTCTGTCTCCCACCAAATATGCCAAGTGATTATCCTTGAGGGCTCCTGCAAGAATCTCTGAAGCACTGGCAGAACCTTGGTTAATCAGCACCACAATGGGGATATTTTTAGGCATGGTGGTCTGCTTGGGAGAAGCTGTGTACATGAAATTTTCGTAGGCGAGGCGACTCTTTGTGGAAACGATGGGGCCATTGTCAATGAACTTATCCGCTACCTCCACAACGCTAGTAATCAGTCCACCTGGATTGTTCCGCAGGTCGATGATGAGACTTGTAAATTGATTCTCCTGAAAAGAATCCAGTGCATCCTGCACTCGCTGAGGAGTTTGAGGAGTGAATTCGATAATGCGAAGATAGCCAGTTTGACCGATCATTGCATACTTTACTGTAGGAACTTCGATTAAGGCTCGTGTCAGAGTAACGGGAAATTCCATGGAAGCTCCACGGCGAATTACCAAATCAACGGTAGTGCCGATTTCTCCCCGCAAAAGATTTAAAACCTCGTCCATGGTAATGGTGGAAGTATCTGTGCCATTGATAGCGATAATCTTGTCTTGGGGCTGAATTCCTGCCAGATATCCGGGAGTGTCCTCCATTGGATGGGAAACTTCTACGTAGGCTGGTTTTTCTGGAGTTGACTCTACGGCCTTTGTAATCTGAAGGCCAACACCACCAAAGTTACCAGAAGTGGTGTCAGTAATATCTCGGGTCATAGAAAGATCCATATAGGTAGTGTAGGGATCTTCTAGGGAATCCATAAGCCCCTTCATGGCTCCTTGGTAAAGGATTTCTGGATCCACCTCATCTACATAATTACGATGAACAAAATCAAAAACACTTCCGAGTAAATCAATGTATTGTCGTTTCTTTGCGTTATATGAAGATGGATCATTGTTTACATTAGGTGCAGTCTGAGAAAAAACGCTGACTGTAGGAAGGAAAACCAAAACTATAGAAATAAATACGATGAGCAGGGTGCCTGCCCAAAATTTTTTTTCATTTTTTGTTGAACGTGACATGATATTTATTGTACTTTACTGGTGGACTTTGTCAAGTCAAATATTTTAGTTATATGAGATTAAGAATAAAAAGAAGTTTGAATTTATGACTTGACAAAATATCCTTTCCTTGCTACTATAATCAAGCATTTTTGTGGAGCGGTGGCCGAGTGGTTTAAGGCGGCGGTCTTGAAAACCGTTGTGCTGCAAGGTACCGGGGGTTCGAATCCCCCCTGCTCCGAATCCTTTTTTGGGATTCAAGTAAGGAAGCGTGGTAGAGCGGTAATACAACGGATTGCTAATCCGTCGGTTCTTCACAGGCCGGGCAGGTTCGACTCCTGTCGCTTCCGATACGAGAGACTATAGCTCAGCTGGATAGAGCGTCAGATTGCGGATCTGAAGGCCGGTGGTTCGAATCCACTTAGTCTCATAAAACTTGGAGCAATTAGGCTTCAAGATATTAATTGAATGGAAAGATGCGAGAGCGGTCGAATCGGGCGGTCTCGAAAACCGTTGAACTGAAAAGTTCCGGGGGTTCGAATCCCCCTCTTTCCGATGGGAAAGAGTTGTGGGAAGAAGGACTTAAAGTCTTTCTTTTTTTATTTGGAAAGATGTCCGAGTGGTCGATGGTGCAGTCTTGGAAAGGCTGTGTGCCGAAAGGTACCGGGGGTTCGAATCCCCCTCTTTCCGAATCTACCCCAAAATGGGGATTCGAAACGGAAGCACGCCGAGTGAATACGAGGTAAGCCAGCATGGATGCTGGCGCCAGTGCTGGAGGGCGGGTTGGAGCGAGCCTACAGGACGTAGGGGAGCGGAAACCGAATCCCCCTCTTTCCGATTTACCCCAAGTAGGGGATTCGAGTCGTAAGGCTCATTAGACTCTTTAGATGAGTCCAGGTGCTATGCAAGAGATTGCTATCCAACCCCGTCAGGTTCGGAAGAAAGCAGCGGCAGATTGACAATTTCTGTGCCGTAGATTACCTGGGCTCTTCCAAAGGGTCTTTTTTTTGCCGTAGTGAATATGCTTCACTCTTTCTGTGGAATGAAGTATTCTGTGAGGCATGGAACAGCTGGAACAGGTTTTTGATTTTGCGGTGATTGGTGGTGGGGCTGCGGGGCTTTGGGCTTTGCGGGGTTTACGAGATAAAAAAGTTGTTGTCATAGATGGAAATGCAAAGCTTGGGGCCAAGGTCTTGGCTAGTGGTGGCGGGAAATGCAACTTTACCAATAGATTTTTGTCTTCAGAAAATTTTATTTGTAGTAATCCTCATTTTATTAAATCATTTTTAGCAAAATTCGGTACCGACCAGGTGCTGGATTTTATTGATTTTCACAATATTCCCTACGAGGAGCGAGATAATGGCAAGCTTTTTACATTAAGCGGGGCACATTCTATTGTTCAAGCATTACTGGAGGACGGGGAAAGCGAGCATCATCAGTTTTTGTTGGAGTGTCTTGTACATGATGTGGAAAAGTTGGCTGAAAAGGACTTGTTTTGCATAGAAACTTCTCGAGGAAAGGTGTTTGCCCGCAAGGTAATTGTGGCTAGCGGTGGTCTTTCTTTTCCAAAGCTGGGGGCAACCAATATTGCTGCAAAGATTGCCCGGAAATTTGGCATGAAGGTAGAGCCTTTGAAACCAGCTTTGGCGGGCTTGCGATATCCAGAAGAAGATACAGTTGATTTTGCTAGCCTTACCGGTATTGCTATCACAGCATCAGTTCAGGTGGGGAAGAAGATGTTGCAAGATCAGCTGTTATTTACCCATCGTGGATTTAGCGGACCTTTGGCACTAAATTGCTCTCTCTTTGTGGATGGAGCTACCGAGATTCAGTTTGATTTTGTACCAGGCCTTGATGTGGCAGCTTTGATTCAGGAGAATCGCGGAGGGAAAAAATCCTTGGTGAATATTTTGTCGGAATATTTACCCAAGGCTGTGGTGAAGGTTTTGTTGCAGGGGCGGGAATACAATCTGGCTCAAATGAAGAAGACTGAGGTGGAGGCTGTGGGACAGGCTTTTAATCGGTATAGTATGGTGATTTCTCAGGTGGACGGCTACGACCGAGCAGAGGTGACTCGTGGTGGCCTTTCCGTAGATGAGATTTTTCCCAAGACTATGGAATGTAGGAAGTGCCCTGGCATGTATTTTATTGGAGAAGCTCTTGATGTGACGGGAATGCTGGGAGGATATAACATTCACTGGGCTTGGGCCTCTGCTCAGATGTTGGTGAATGGGCTAGAGTGAGGCGATTCAAACCAGTTTTCTAACATGAGATTTGAGATAGAGCTAATGTCGTCAAAATCCTTCGTATTCCTTGTTACAAGAATCATGTTGTTTGCAATGGCTATGCTCGCAATTTGCAAGTCAAAGTGTGGAGGAATTCTGCCAAGGGCTTCTAGTTTAGGATAAAGCTCAGAATAGATGTTTGCAGCATGTTCGTCAAAGGGAATGATGTCGAATTGTTCTCGTATTATTTCGTTATAATAAGTACTGAGGGCTTCTTTCTTTTTGCTTTCAGGCATCCGCTTAACTCCCGCCAAGGATTCTGCCCAAGTGATAGAACTAATGTCTGAAAATAGCTTTTTCTGTGCAAAGGATTGTAAGACATTTTTGTTGGGAGTAGGTTTTCGTAACTCGGAAATAATATTTGTATCAAGCAAATAGCAATTTCTCATTTCTATTCAAAGTCCTCTATGTGTCGAATTTGACTCGGCTGACGTGGTTGTTCAAAATATTCTTGTTCTTCTTCTTGAGATAAAAAACAATCTGAGTACTTATCTCTCCAGTGTTGCATCACCATCTCAAATTTATCTATGGAATTTGTATCTTTCCCCCCTTCTGTATTGACCAAATAGGCTACAGGTGTTCCGTGGCGGGTAATTTGGAAGGATTCTCCTTCTTCCACCATGCGGATGTAGAGGGGGAGTTTATTTTTTGCTTCATATATCGGGATAGAAATCATGCACACTCCTTGTGATATATACTATACGTAAGTATATGTTATTATAGCTATTTTGTCAAATATAGCTATAAGTTGATGTGGAAGAAGTAAATCAATAGGTGCAGATAGAGTAATTTCACCCTCTGTGGTTATTATTCCAGTGTGTTTTTCAGGAAAAAAATAACTAAAAATGGACTGGCTTCTTGGTGTATGAATGTTTTATCATAACGATAAAATAGAACGAAGAGAATATGCTCTTGGAAAAATACCAAGTTTTCCAAAGCAGAATGATTATTGCTTTATTCCTGGAAAATCTGAGGGCAATTCTTCCTGAGAAAGTGGGAAAAGATTTAACAGAACAAATTTTTAAGCTTTTGTTTCTTCATGTGAAAGGAGAACTTATTGACTTGAAAGGAGCATTTCATATTCGAGATTAATGATCGGAGTTCCAGGAAGTGGGGAAACTCATTTAGGGCAGGGAGTGTTTTTGTTTAGGCTCAGTTCTTGGATTTCTGCGTGGAGTCGCTGATAAAGGTTTTCAATCTTTGAGTTCATTAGATTGTGTATCATCGACTGGAGTATAGCAAGATGACGACTTCCTATATCACCTCCAAAAAGCATACCTGGAGTTACGTCCAGCTCCTTGCAGAGGCGGGAGATGAGGGAGGCGGAGGCAAATTGGGCTCCCGTTTCTATGACGGAAAGATGCTTTTGGGTGATTTCTAGTTTTTCGGAGAGCTGGCTCTGGGTGAGCCCCGCCATTTTGCGGAATTTGCGAATATTTTGCCCTAAAAGGAGGGGGATGTCCACCAGTTCTTCTTCGTTCATGTATTAAATTATGATGGACTTTGCTCCGATAAAGAACAATTTTATAAGTAATATTTACAACCTTTTAGATTGTGTGATTTTTGACTTTTCCTCCAAACAGCTGTATACTAGTACTTATCTAGTAATAAATATACTTTCATGGAGGCGGTTAGATGAGAAGAATTTTTGCTTGTGCGCTGCTTTTTTCCTGCGCCCTGCTCCTCTGGGCAGACCTGCGGTACGTGGAAATCGGTTCAATCGGAAACGCTCCCTCAGTGCGGGTGGAAAATATTGGGGACCTGCAATTTCTGATAAAGCATCATGGAATCGAGGTTGGCTATCTTTTGAAGGGGCAGGAAAATCCATCTGATGTCCGACTCGTCGTCATAGGTGATGGAACCTATTTTTTCTTCGATATGAACGGCCACCTCAGCATAGAAGGTTATCTTGCAGGAGAAAGGGGCGGATTCAGGAACGGTCTTGACTTTCAGGAGGCGGTGGAGCTGGGCTTGACCCAAGCCGCCAAGCCAGACTCGGCGTGCTACTATTTCTACAAGCGGAATCAGTTCAAGTCTGTGGAGGACTGCACGGATGCCTTCAAGAAGGGATTTGCCTTTCGGGAGACACAGTGGACTGCCCGCAATGGCCGGGAGGAGGTAAAGGTGGAAGGCACGGAGTCTTCCGCTTACTATCGGGCGGTGGCGGCCCAGCTTGCGGACTACAAGGAGTACTAGGAATTCATGCCGGGCTTGGAGCGGGGCTTCAAGACAAAGGCGGATATTCTGGATGCCAAGAAGAAGGGATTCGGCGAGGTATGGGGACACGAATATTACACCGCCATGGAGCGTGGCTTCTCGAAATACAAGGACTACAAGGCGGCTACCGACCTGGGGTTGGAAAGCCAAGCCTCCTACGACACCTACTGCAAGATTGTGGCGGAGGTGGAATCCATCATGAAGCGGGAAAAACTGGAAAGGAGGGAAGCCATCATCTACTTTTACCTGTGCCAGATTCCCAAGGGACAGCAGTCCTTTGAGGTGCTGACAAAGACCCTTGAGGAAATGCAGGGGGAGCAGGACGCCACCCTAACCAAGGCCCTAGACCTGTACTACAGCGACATCCCCAGCCTGGAGGAGTGGAACAAGAGCCGCAGCCGCAGCTACAGTACCAGTCAGTATCGCTACCAAACTGTGAGCTCTCTCCTTTCCAGCTCCAGCCTCGCCAGTTTCTTCAAGACCGTGGACACCAGCGGAATCGGCAGGTACGATGAGGCAAGCGGGATTTTCACACGGAACGGTAGCAGCTTCATCCAGCTGGCGGCAGGGAACGCAAACTGAATCACCCTCCATGGTTATTTTTACAAGTTTTTACAGAGCAAAATAATAACCGTGGAGAGGATTGTCTTATCCTGTGAAAGCTAGTTACAATGTGTCTAAATCAATCTTTGGAGGAAGATATGGAGCGTACACCGTATAATATCGCCTTGTTGGACATCTTTTTGCAGGCTATGGGCGAGGGGTTTGCCAAAAATGTACTGTGCTTTGAAGGAAATGGAGGATTGGATCCGAACAACTTCAAGCAGAAAGTCAGTAAGATGAGGGAGGGGAATATAAAGCAAACAAAGGAAGTGGGAAATAGCGTATCAACTGGTCTCTTTCGGCTTGTTGACGGTGCTGCCACTGACAGCACGGCAAAGTATTGCAGGAAGGAGGCCTCCGACAAATACACGAATCTTTACCGCAGATTGTGGTGGTCTCTGGATTTCCGTACAGAAAATTTCTTTTACGAAGAGAACGAGGCTGTGCTTGCCTACCAGATTGCCCAGTGGCTTGTAAAAAGCTGCGAGAAGGAACATGATGATTCTTGTGTGGTCGAGTCGTTATTAACACGAGAGAACATGCGGTTGCTTGATTCAGGAGAACAGAAAGAGTACGTTGAGCACGTACAGCAGGTTTTCCGTTCGGAGTATTATTCCGCCCTGTGGGATGTGGTGGAGCGTGGAGCAGGAAATAAGACCTTCTACAAGTGGCCCATAGATGAACTGTACAAGGAATGTGATGGGCAAAAGCAAAAAATCGATGAAATCATAAGGTATGTGTTTGGGGACAATGACGGAAACGTTTCTTCAACCTTCAAAAATCTGAAGGGTGAATCGGGAGTGAGGCGGTGGACTACCTTTGACAAGCTTTTTCAGAACGAGCTGAAAGATGATGAATTGAAGGCGAAGCTCCAAGATGACAATCTCTTGGAAAAATATCAGGTTTTCCAAAGCAGGATGATAAACGCCTTTGTGCTGGAAAATCTGCGAGCTATCCTTCTTGAAGAAGTTGGAGCCGACCTTGCAGAAAAAGTCTTTAAGTCACTATTCCGTCATGTAAAAGGTGAGCCAGTTGACTTGAAGGCAGAATTCTTTGTTCCAGACCATGATGGGAAGGCCATGGAATATGAGGAATAGAACAAAGAAAGGAGATGGATTATGATTTTTTCCAGGCGATTGTGGACGGGTGGAGTTTGTGCAGGGGCCTTGGTGCTTGCACTCTTTTTCCTGTCCGGCTGCCAGTCGGTGCAGCTCCTGCTGGAGGACTTGTTCGGTAGTTCCAGTTCATCCTCTCAGGGGACTCCGTTGGGAAAGGAGTATGACGGGCAGCGGGGAGTTTATTTTTTGCTTCATATATCGGGATAGAAATCATGTGGAAAAATTGAGTTTGGATTGAACGTTAACGGAAAGCGTATTATCATATTATTTTATAATTATGGAAAATATTCAGACAAGGAGACTAGGGATGAAGGTTCAATGGAAAATTTTCGTGATAACTGTGATTTTTATCAGTGTGTTGTGTAGTTGTATTTCTGGTGGTAACACCGCCCAGCAGGCAGTAATTCCTGTTTCCCAAGAATACGGAAGCAAGCGGGAAGTTTTGGACTGGTATACCTCCTTGGGGCAGGTTAGCACCAAGACAAGTGATGCAATTCCTGCCAGTGTTATTGTAGAGGTTGTTCTTGGTTACAAGCAGGCTGACAAGGCTGTATCTACCGAGATTACCCAGCGCCAAAGTGAGATTAAAGATTATCTTCGTCGTTATTTTACAGAGTTGACTGCTGAGGATTTGCGACCTCGAAATGAAGAAAAACGTAGAATTGAGATAAAAAAAGCTATCAATCAAAAGATTTTGAAAGATTCAGAGATTAGAGATGTCCGTTTCTTGAGCTTACAGATAATCGAACAGTGACGAGGAGGTTAGGGAGTTCTCCTTGTGGGAAAACTACCCCTAATGTTTACTCTGACTTAAACACTTCCCGACCACGATGATAGGTGGCAAGGACTTTTCCTGTGACGCTTTTTCCTTCCAGTGGGGTGTACTTGCCCTTGGAGGCAAAGTTCTGGCCACAGACTGTCCACTGGGCGGTGGGATTGCAAAGTGTCAGGTCTGCCACAAAGCCTAGTTGCAAAAGGCCACGTGGTTCATTTCCTTGGTGGAGCTTTAGCAGGCGGGCGGGATTTGCGGCCATAAGCTGGGAAAGCTGGCTGGCGGTGAGGGTTTTGCCACTGACTGCACCTTGGATTCCCTGCACAAGCACTGAATTGCACACGCCGTAGGCTGTCTCCAAGCCAGAAAAGCCTGGTGCTCCGTTGGCCTTGTCTTGGGCGGTGTGGGGAGCATGATCTGTGGAAATGCAGTCGGCAGTTCCATCTAGTAAGGCTTGTATCATGGCCTGACGATCCTGTTCGCTACGAAGAGGCGGATTTACGATGTGCCGTAAGCTGGGATCATTGTCTGCAACGCTGAGGCCCAAGTGATGGGGAGTTACCTCGCAGCTGACTCGGTAGCCTTTGGCCTTGGCTACACGGATGGCCTCCATGGCTCCAGCGGTACTTACGTGTGACAAGTGGATGTGACAGCCTGCTTGGTGGGCAAGGCGAATATTTCGGTCGGTGGCTATATCTTCTGCCAAGGAGAGGAGACGGTTTGCTTGTTCCAAGGAGGAGAGGGCTTTTTTGATTTCAGGATTGCTAGAATCTGTGGTGTCAGGAATAGCTCCTAGTGCTTCTTGTGGCTGGGGGGCATGGACTGCAAAAATATCTGTGGCAATCTTTCTGAATGGGCGTGCTGCAGCGGCTAAGGTCATGTCCTCACTGTGACAGGCCACGGTAATGTTTTTTTGTCCACAAATTTTCATGGCTTCCAGCATGGTGGATGAAGATTCCACGTCCTTGCCGTCTTCTGTTGCCATGGCAACCTGACCTGCAGAAGGTGGAGTGCCATCAGCAAAGGTTGAAAGCTGCTGCAGGTGACTGGTGTCGTTACCAGAATAATCCTTGGTGAGGGTAATA
>JAEIGA010006749.1_pt1 | contig 17469 bp, 11 predicted proteins | sample 9270691 | NCBI WGS metagenome assembly JAEIGA01 (sample SAMN17057246, study PRJNA624740) | gut metagenome | biome: biome; isolation source: fecal sample | host: Bos grunniens | place: China: Xizang | collected 2019 | reverse complement strand
GCCGTCGCTGTAGTGGCAGCTTCCCAAATATCATATTCTTTCGTCAACGACACTTACGTCTGGGGATTTTACGACTACCTTTGGAACGACTTCATTCCAGATTATGGCGACAATACAACGACTTTCAAATATCCGGCTTTCGCAAATATGTACGGAAAATATTATCTTAAACAATCGCCATGGCCATATCTCTCAATACATAAAGACATAACATACAATCTCTTTCATTATTTTGGAGACGCTTTCCTTCAGCTCAACACAGAAATGCCTCGCGAAATAGACATCAATTATCCAAAAGAAATAACGACCGACTGCAGATCTTTCATCATTGAAAAAGAAAAAGACACCAGAGTGGCATTCAGCATCGACGGGGAAATTATTGCTACATCTTTTGAGGACAACAACATTATCGATATCAAGCCTTTGTTAAAAGAAAATAAGATTAAGGTTGTTGCAACGAAGCAAGACTGTTTCCGTCACGAAGGATTCATTGAAGTAAAAAGCAAATTGACTGATAATGATTTAAACATCTACCCTAACCCTACAAAGGACATTTTATTCGTGGAAGGAAAAGATATTAGAATAGTGGAGGTTTACAATACTTTAGGACAGAAGTTAATAACACTTAACAATTCTGACTTTACAGAAAGGATAGAAATAGATTGCAGTATGCTAAAAAAAGGACTCTTCCATCTTCAAATCATTAAGGAAGATGAAAGAGTCGGTAAATCTTTTATAGTAAATTGATTAGTTTACTTTTTCCAATTGAGTTTTATTGCTGCTCCACTTGTCGATATTGAATGTCAAACTGAAGCGGAGTGTATTTTCGAGAGGATTTTGTCCTGATGTTGCTGTATTGTTAACTGGAACCAAGTAAGAAACATCAAGAGCGAAAACATTGTAACGGAGACCAGCACCGAGAGTTACATAACGACGGTTACCTTTCATTTGAGCTTCGTGGAAGAAACCAGCGCGTACTGTAAACACTTGATTATACCAATATTCAGCACCAACGCCTAATGTAAATTCTTTAAGTTCTTCTTTGAATCCGCCTGGAGCATCGTAGAATGATTGAATCATACCTTGAACCAAACCTACTTCATTATCTCTACCTGCTGCGATAACAGGTTTACCATCAGCATAAACGATGCTACCTGTTACTGTATCCTTCAAATATACTGGAGGTGTTGGAACGAGGAGTTTATTGAAATCGATTGAGAATGCGAATGAGTTATAGTCATCGATATCGAGTTTCAATGTTGGACCGAAGCGAAGGTTTGTTGGGATAAAGTCTTTATCGAGTGTTGACTCGTCATAATTCATTTTAGAACCGATGTTGGTGATAGCAGCGCCCCATGAGAAGTTAGCGTCCATGCCATCGAACCAGTAAACGTCTCTTGTATAGTAAACAGAGATGTCGGCAGCAACAGAGATAGCTGCTTTTGCGTAAGTGTCATAACCTTGTGTAAGGTTTGAGTAGATGAAACGGCCAGCAACAGATCCTGAGATATATTTGCCTAACTTACGTGAATAAGCAACATCAACAGCCCATTCGTTTGGAGAGTATGTACCTTGGTCAACATTTTGACCATCTCTGTAGTTAATATCACCTAGAGTGAAGTAACGCAATGTTGCAGCTACAGTTGATTTAGAATCGATACGTTTTGCCAAGCCCAAATAAGCTATGTTCATATCGTTAACCAAATTTCTAAGCCATGGACTATATGCCAAACCTACAGAGAAATCATCTTGGATGAAAGCATATTTAGCAGGGTTCCAGTGCATTGAATAAACATCAGGAGATGTTGAAACACCTATATCACCCATAGCAGATGATCTTGCATCAGGAGCGATGCTCATAAAAGGAACCGCTGTTGAGATAACATTGTACTCCAAATTATGTCCTAAGATTTCATCAATTGTTGCATCTGATTGTGCATTAATGTTAGCACTTGCAAATAGCATTACAAATAGCAATGTAAATAGTTTAATTCTTTTCATACCTTATTTTAAATCAATAATATTCAGATTAACGAGTATAGATTTTCATTATTGTATTTTTTCAAAAAAAAACATAAAAATCCATTGTGCAAAGATAATAATTATTTAATTATCAATTTAGAATATCCCGATGTTTTTTCATTATTAGAATTTGTCACCGTCACATAATAAATATAGATGCCAGATGGCAATTTAACTCCATTGTCGGAAGTGCCATCCCAACTTATTGGATTTATCCTAGCCGTCGTTCCATAACTTCCTTCTTCTATAGTTCTAACCAACTGACCAACAATATTATAAATTTTAATTTGGATATTTATTTCATTATCTTTCTGATTATGTTCAAATGTGAAGTTTGTATGGTCTGACATTGGGTTAGGATAATTAGCGACATTTTCAATATTGATTATTTTTCCTTTCACAACATTAAAACGTATTGTCGCCATACTTGAATTATTATAAATATCCCATGCTCTGAAAGTTAAAAGATGTTCACCTTCGTTCAAGTTATATAATTTATATGCCACCTTTCCGAACTCGTATTGTGTTGACGGAGCCTCATAATAATTGTTTAGAGAATATGTCTTGTTTGTTGCGCCAGTCAATGTCGCTGTGATATCATGACCTATTCCTGCGGAAGATGTGTTTATTCCATTCTCATCTTTGATATATGCTATCAGAAGAGGATTTTCATTTGTCATAGAACCATCAACAAATTTCTCATCGTCCATATAAACCATTATTTCAGGAGCATTGTAATCAGGTTCAGCATCCTGATTCAATCCACCGACTATAAAATTAGAATAAGAACCCTGAGCATCTGTCTTGTCGCTATTGGCATAAAAACTCATAAGACCATTACCATAACTATAATTAATATCTTTAGGCAATGTTATGTCAATATCAAATTCACCATTAACAACCGGCATTTTTCCAGTAAAAATCACATTATCGCGTAGTTTAAACGAAAACGTCTGGGACTCATTACCATAGGTTGTATATGTATTTTCCTTATCATAGACATTAATATGAAGCGTTCCGTTGAAATCATTCATAAGATTTCCATAGACATCTTTCACAACACCTTTTATATTAATACTTTGCAAAGCTCTTATCGTATCAACCTCAAGAACATCATGATTGTTTATTGATGTCAATTCTACTTTATTTTTCGGGAAGTTGAGACGAAGAGCAGGATCGCCGAAGAAGACATAATCGTGGCAATTAGCATCGCCTTCTTGTTTTGCTGCCAGAAAAGCGTCGCCCATTGTAACGAATTCGCCGCCTTCAACATCAAACAAACGTTTGTAAAATCTCTTCATCATATTTTGATTCTGTGAACCATAAGTCACACGAGCAGCGGTGTACATAGCTACCGCTCCGCCGTTCCTGTTGAGGAACACATACTCGCCAGATGACGTTCTCGTGTGATCATCGAAACGACTGAACTCACAAGAAGCAGCCAACATCAGATTCAATTTAGGAGAATTCTGCCATGAGAAAATATCATCATTTGTAAGAATCCTTTCTTCCGCCCAACCCAATTCTCCGGCGTGACCTATATAATTGACTATCATAGAACCTAATTCGACCCTATTTGTAATAGCCGCATTACATTCTGGCGAGCGCTGACCGCTTGATGTTGCAATTTGTGGATAAGCGTCAAGATAAATTTTATCGAAATTGACATCGTCGCCCATATTTTCTTTGACAATCTTTTCAAGTTGTTCAGCATGAGACATATAATATGTATCGTCATCATCAGCAACAAATGTCACAAGTTTACGCCATTGTCCCATCGACTCCTCATCATTATTGATATATCTTTCAATTTTATCCACAACTATCGTTGCCTCTTCTGCTGTATTGACTGGCATTCTTCCAATGGCAACATCGTTTATGAAAGTTGCTGTCATATCACCTTCATTATTGTCTAGACTTACAAAGAAATCATCATAAACATTACTTGCAGGAGTCAGCGAAACTTCAGACTGATAAGATGGTATAAAGCATACATTGCCGCTTTTGTTTTTAAAATCAAAGGAACAATCACCGAAAAGGAGCACATATTTCAGTCTTTTATCCGATTTGTCATAAATCATCTTTATATAGTCGCGGATTGCCGCAATATCAAGAGCGCCGCATGAGAACTCATTGTAAATCTGCTGCGGAGTAACAATCTCTATCTCAAGATCATCAATAGTGGAATGCAGTTGCTTTAATCGCTGCGCCTGTGACGCAAAATCAGGATGAGTGATTATCAGATAATCGAAATCATATTTTGAATGCAGATTCTGATTTTCTACCATCGACACAAAAGTCACCTTATTATATTCGTTTCCGTTAAAGGCAATAAACTCGCTCTCTTCCATCCCTTCAACAGTGAATGAAGCGACATTAGAAACATATTGAAGATTCATTTTTTCAGGAGCGACTGGATTTGTCACGTCCCATACCTGCATAGTATTTGGAGCGTTTTTTATCTCATAACGATACTTCTTCGACTCGTCAAAACACTCAGGATTCCTGAAAATCATCGAATTGCCCGTAAACTTAAGTTCACGCCAAGCATTTATAGCGATATAATCCAACCATCCAGATGATGAAGATGAGTTTTTAATAAAATTAAGATTCACTATAATGTTATCTTTATCAGATGTAAATTTAATATTACCAGTGCTTCCAATATTTGCGTAATTGTCGGTCACCTTATTGATTTTCATTGAACCGACAAAGTTGCCATTCACTTTAACATCAAAAGACGATTGCGAAGAAGTGCTTCTTGCAGCTGCATCGACCTTTATGTTACATTTTTTGCTTTCAATTATATTAGGAAAATTAAACGAATACGACATTGACGTGACTGCGTCATACTTATCAAAATACCAAGTCGCGCCCATATTGTTAAGATTATATAAATCCTCTTCAACAAGTTGGTAATCAAGGAACGAATCAACAGCAACAGCAGTCATACCCGAGTGATTTTCTGCATATTGAATACGTTTACCTTTTCCTAAATCTGTTGTTAAGAATGCATACGAATAATCAGAATAAGGATTTGACACTCTAGAATACGTTCCATTAAAATGATTCCATGTTACAGGACCTCTCGCATAGAAGACAATGTAATCATTTTCATCGAATGACTCATCATTTTCGCCATGAACATAGATCGGGATTTCTACAAGATCTTGATGACGTTCTTCTGAATTCAACATAGGCAACACTCCACCTCCGTTATGGTAAATCCTTATGTCTTTGGGATTTATCGTCGCAACAGGCACGCCCATTTCTGCAAGTTCAGAATAAGTAATTCTATACATACCAGTTGATGTCATCGACATCATATACCATATTCCAGAATCGAGCACTGAATTTTCCACATATTCTTTTCTTTCACTTCTTTTCAACTGCTTAATAGAATAAGACACATCACATGAAACTATTCTCATCAATGTGTCGTTATTTAAATAAAAAGGAGAAAGTGAAAAATAAATATTAGAATTGTCGCGAGAATTCACGACACAATATGTATAATAAGGTACAGTATTATCTATATCCGACAACAAAGCAATTTCATCATAAGGCACAGGTTCAGATTTTGTCACAATGACATTGAACTCCGCTTCAACATCATCATCCCAAACTGGAATCATCTGTGAAAATATTGGTTTCAAATCATTCAAATCACCGCCGTAAACAGCACCTTCAAAAGTTACACGCGGATAAATTTCATTACCGATTTTATAATTTTCAACGCCGTTCCATTTAAAATCTACAGCAAATGCACTTTCAGCCTGTGCACTTAGATTTGAAACTTTAAAAATGATGAAAAAAAACAAAATGTATATTAATGTCTTACAACGACTTACACTTCTCATAAAAAATTATATTTTTAATATTATAATATGCAAAAACGGAACGAAGATAAGCATTTTTTATTGTTTATAAACATTTCAAAAAAAATATATTTTTTTCACTTTATTTCAAAAAAAATTCGTAAAATTGCAGTTTGAAATTGGATTAAGTATTTTTATTTGTAATATACAATAAACCAATAAGTTTTCAGTTTTAGAATAAGTTAAAAATTAGAATAATGCGTAGAAGAAATTGTGTAAAAACATTACTTACATTATTATGTGTAAGTTTGGTATTAGTTTCATGCAACAACAAGAGTGCATCACGTACAACAGGTTGGACATACAACGATCCTGAAAACGGTGATTTCAAAGTTGTTGAATCAGTCGAACAAATTACAGGTCCAGGTCTCGTTGCCATCGAAGGCGGTACTTTCACAATGGGTGCAACAGTAGAGAATCCATATTACGAATGGAACAACAACCCAAGACAAGTCACTGTTTCATCATTCTATATGGACCAGACAGAAGTAAGCAACTTAGACTATCTCGAATACATCCACTGGTTAAACAGAGTTTTCGGCGATGAATATCCAGAAATAGTAAACAAAGCTCTTCCTGACACAACAGTATGGCGCAGTTCTTTATCATACAACGAACCAATGGTTGAGATTTATTTCCGCCACCCTGCATATAGAGATTATCCAGTTGTTGGCGTCACTTGGATCCAAGCTAACGATTATGCATTATGGCGTTCAGACCGCGTAAATGAAAAATTATTGGTCGAAGCAAAAGCAATCACTTACAACAACAACCAAAACAAAGACAACTACTTCACAACAGACAAATATTTAGCAGGTATCTATAACTACGATGAATCTGCTGACGACACAGACGATTTAGTAGCTGACAGCATTTCTGATGCTCCAAAAGCAAAGAAATCTTCAAAAAGCAAAAAACAAAATAAAGACAACAACGTAAAAATGGAAGACGGCGTTCTTCTTCCTAAATACAGACTTCCAACAGAAGCTGAATGGGAATACGCTGCTTTAGGTCTCATCGGTAACACTCAAGATGAAGTTATCGTTGAACGTAAAGTTTACCCATGGAACACAGACGGTTTAAGAACAAACGACCAAGTTTATTACGGAAGTTTCATCGCTAACTTCAAGAGAGGTAAGGGTGACTATATGGGTGTTGCAGGTAGCTTGAACGACGGCGCTGCATTCCCTGCACCAGTAGCTTCTTACTTCCCTAACGACTACGGTTTGTACAACATGGCAGGTAATGTTTCAGAATGGGTTCTCGACGTTTATCGTCCTCTCTCTTATGAAGACTTCAACGACCACAACCCTTATCGTGGAAACAACATCATTTCTAACGGCAATGATACAACTGACCACCAATTGTACAATCTCAACTACAGAGACGGTGACCACACATCAATCATAGCATCAGATTGGAGTAACGCTGATAAAAAACCAAGCGAATATACTCAATCAATGTACAACTATGGTGAAACAACTTTAATCTCTGACAATTCAAGAGTATATAAAGGTGGTTCTTGGGCAGATGGTCCTTATTACTTAAGTCCTTCAGTACGCCGCTTCATGAACGAAGACGAATCTTCTTCAACAGTAGGTTTCAGATGCGCCATGAATAAAATCGGAAGTGCGTTGGCAAGATAAATTATTCATAAATAATATACAAAGCCGTCAACAATAAAGACGGCTTTTTTTTTAACAATGAAAACAATAGAAAAAATATATCAATATTATTCTAAAAAATATCTTGTATCAACAGATAGTCGCAAGATTGAAGAAGGTTGTGTGTTTGTCGCACTAAAAGGAGAACGTTTCGATGGCAATGATTTCGCTTATCAAGTAGCTCAAGACAACATTGCTGCATGCGTAATAGCAGATAGAAAAGACCTGCCTCATCACGAACGACTCTTTATCGTTGAAGATAGTCTCACAACTCTACAAGAACTTGCTCGACTACATAGAGAAAGATGCAATATTCCTATTATTGGCATCACAGGAACTAATGGAAAGACTACGACAAAAGAATTGACTGCCACTGTTCTTTCCAAGAAATTCAATCTCATTTATACACAAGGTAACTTCAACAATCACCTCGGATTACCACTCACTATACTTCGTATAAAACCTGATACAGAAATGGCTGTGGTAGAAATGGGTGCTAACCATCCTAACGAAATAGACCAACTTTGCACAATAGCAAATCCTGACTTCGGAATAATAACCAACATTGGCAAAGCTCATCTGGAAGGTTTCGGCAGTTTCGAAGGCGTGGTGAAAACTAAAAATGAATTGTACGATTTCATCAGAAATAAAAATGGTAAACTCTTCGTCAATCACGACAATGAACTTCTGATGAACCTCTCAAACGGCATTGACTCTCAGACATACGGAAAAGACAATAATGCCAATATAAAAGCAAGTATCGTTTCCTCAAATCCTTATCTTATCATAAATTGGGAAGGCAATGAGATAAAAACCAATTTGGTGGGAGATTATAACTTTGAAAATGTTATGGCAGCTATTTCTGTAGGATGTCATTTCAACATCGAAAAGAATCTTATAATTGAAGCACTTGAAAACTACACTCCTACCAACAACCGCTCACAATTCATAAAGAGCGAAAAAAATGAAATCGTAATGGATGCATACAACGCCAATCCGGTTAGCATGCATCACGCTATAAAAAATTTCAGAAACATAAGTTCAGACAATACATTATTAATATTGGGCGATATGAGAGAACTTGGCAAAGATTCTGAAAAAGAACATAAAATCATTGTCAACCTCATCAAAGAACTTAAGTTTGAAAACGTAATACTCGTAGGTTTTGAGTTCAAAAAAACCGCAGGTACCGACTTCACCACTTTCGACAACGTGGATGAATTGTTATCATATATAAATGACAATAACATTTCCGGAAAGAAAATTTTGATAAAAGGATCTAACAGCATTCGTTTGGAAAAAATCATTAACGTATTGTAACTATGAGAGATTTCAAGGTAATAGGATTGATGTCTGGCAGTTCGCTCGACGGCGTTGACATTGCATACGTCAACTTTAGTCACGACAATAAAAAATGGTTTTTCCAAATAGTGGAAGCTGGCAACGTTCCTTATTCAGAATATTGGAAAGAGCAACTTAGTCAAGCCTTCAACAAAGACAAGGAAGAACTTAAGGAACTCGACAAAGAATACGGAAGATATTTAGGAACCATAACAAAAAGATACATAAAGAAGTATGAAATGGATCCTAAACTCATAGCTTCTCATGGACACACCATTTTTCATCGTCCAGAAGAAGGATTCACGCTTCAGATAGGCGACGGACAAGAAATTGCCAACGCAACAGGAATTATGACTATCAATGATTTCCGTACTGAAGACGTAGAAAAAGGAGGACAAGGAGCGCCACTGGTACCAATTGGCGACCGTCATCTCTTCGCAGAATATCCTATATGCCTCAACATAGGCGGAATCGCTAACGTATCATACGAAACAGATGACAAACGTATCGCATACGACATCTGCATGGCAAATCAACTGCTTAATTATCTGGCTGGTAAATTAGGATACGACTACGACAACAATGGCAATTTCGCACGTCAAGGAACTGTAAATAAAGAGTTATTAAATATCTTAAATGATAATCCATATTACATCCAAAATGCGCCTAAATCTTTAGGAAGAGAGTTCTTCGAAAATGTACAGCATAAAGTCATCGATGATTCACAATTGTCAGTCTATGATTTATTGGCGACTGCAACCGAGCACATCGCTCTTCAAATTGCTAATGCAACCAACCATCTGGAAGCGACCAAAATGCTCATCACCGGCGGCGGTGCAAAGAATCAATATCTGATAAACAGAATTCAGGCATTGAGCAAACATGAGATTATAATACCTGAAACAATGATCATCGACTATAAAGAAGCATTAATTTTCGCATTCCTCGCTGCATTGAAAATGGAAGGAAAAATCAACGTATTGTCATCCGTAACAGGAGCATCTTCAGACAGTTCAAGCGGAAAAATCTGGATGCCAAAATAATTTATAATAATTTTAAGAAAAAGTAGTTAAATATAAAAAAATAAGATTTAAATATGAATTTATCAAGTATTATTCTCCAGGTCACAGGCGACCTCATCAGCACACCAGAAGCAGAAGAGATTAAATTGTCATTATGGCAGTTAGCAAAAGAAGGCGGTTGGATTATGTTGATTCTCGCTATTTTCTCTATTGTAGCGATTTACATTTTCACAGAGAGATTCATCACTATCAACAAAGCATCTAAGAAAGATGACACTTTCATGGACAATATCCGCAACTATATGATTGAAGGCAGATTGGATGAAGCAAAGACATTATGTAAGGAAAAAGACACCCCTATTTCAAGAATGATTGAAAAAGGTATCTCTCGCATAGGCAAGCCGCTCAACGACATTCAGACTGCCATCGAGAACGTCGGCAATCTAGAAGTAAGCAAATTAGAAAAAGGCGTAGCTTTGATAGGCATGATTTCAGGTGCAGCTCCTATGCTCGGATTCCTCGGAACAGTGACCGGTATGATTCGTGCATTCTACGATATGTCAATGGCAGGAAACAATATAGACATCGAATTACTTTCAACGGGCATCTATGAAGCTATGGTAACAACAGTGGGCGGTCTCATCGTAGGTATCATCGCTTTCATTCTTTACAACATCATCGTTTCTAGAATAGACAATGTCGTAAACTTGCTCGAAAGCAAAAGCATCGAATTCATGGACGTTTTGAACGAACCAGCTTAAATCAATTCATAATGTATAATGCATAATGCACAATTTTAATTATGAATTATGAATTGTGAATTATGAATTAAATCAAGGATAGTATGGCAATAAAATCAAGAAATAAAAGAAAGATAGACTTCAATTCGTCTTCAATGTCGGATTTGGTTTTTCTCTTGTTGATTTTCTTCATGTTGACATCAACATTGGTTGCTCCTAACGCAATCAAGTTATTGCTTCCATCAAGCAACAGCAAGACAATGTCGAAACAGACACTCACTGTTTATGTTGACGACAACAATCAATATTACATAGAAGAGAAAGCCATCAACGAGAGCGAACTACAGACAGAAATCAAAGTTGCATTGGCTGGACAATTGGAAGGCACTGTCGTGATTCGCTCCGACAAAAGCGTTGCTGTTCAATATATTGTAAACATCATCGATGCTGTCAACGAGATAAACAAAGACACAGATAATAAACATAAGGTTTTGTTAGCAACATCAAATAAGAAATGACAAACAAAAACAAGAATAAAATCTACGGAGTAATCGGCACTGTTGTCTTTCACGCAATAGTTCTTGTTTTGCTTTTCACTTTATGTTTCAGGACTCCTCTCCCACTTCCTGGTGAAGCCGGCGTGGAAGTAAATTTAGGAATGTATGCCCAAGGATTCGGTCACGAAGCGAACCAGCCAGAAGAGACTGAACCTGTAAAGGAAACACCTAAAGTTGAAGAACATAAAATAGAAAACAACGATGTTGTTGAAGAGGACATCGTGAGCGAAGATGAGGAAACACCGTCAATAGAACAACCTCAAGAAGAAGTTGAAGAGCTAATTGAAGAAGCTGAAAACGAAGAAGAAATTGTTGAGGAAATCATTGAGGAACAGCAAGAAGAGATTGTTACAGAAGAGAAGCCTATTGTAAACAGAAGAGCCTTGTTCCAAGTTCCTAAAAACGACAATGCTGTACCTACTTCTGAAGGCGACGACAAAGGCGATGGCGAGAAAGGAATAGCCAACGGCTTGAAAGACATCGAAAGATACGAAGGCAATGGCGGAAGCGGCAACGGTCCGTCTTACGACCTCGGAGGCCGCGGCGCAAAAAGCATAGCTGCTCCAAGCAAAGAATTCAACGAAGAAGGAACGATAGTAGTCAACATAAAAGTTGATAGAGAAGGAAGAGTTGTAGAAGTCTCAATAGGCCTAGGCACTGACATTATTGATAGTTCTATGCGTGAATCTGCATTACGGGCAGCTAAAAATTCCATCTTCAACAAAGACGAAAACGCTCCTGAGATACAAAGCGGAACGATAACATATAAATTTATCAAAAGACAATAAAACAAAAACAATATGAATTACAGAGAGACATTAGATTGGATGTTCAACAAACTTCCGATGTATCAACGCATTGGTGCAGCAGCATACAAAGCAGATCTCAATACAACCATAGAAATACTCGATTATTTAAACAACCCTCAAGACAATTTCAAGTCGGTACATATTGCAGGAACAAACGGTAAAGGCAGCACTTCTCACTCGCTGGCATCAGTGTTCCAAGCGGCTGGTTTTAAGACAGGGCTTTACACATCTCCTCATCTCCGCGACTTCAGAGAAAGAATCCGCATCAACGGACAAATGATTCCTGAAGATAATGTCGTTACATTCATAGAACAACATAAGCAGAAACTGGAAGAACTTGAACTTTCATTCTTCGAGATGACTGTGGCAATGGCATTCGATTATTTCAGCAAGGAAAAGGTCGATATCGCTATCATTGAAGTAGGAATGGGCGGTCGATTAGATTCAACAAACGTCATACATCCAGAGCTGAGTCTCATTACCAACATCTCATTAGACCACGTCAAATTCTTGGGCGACTGTGAAGAAAAAATAGCTGCCGAGAAAGCTGGCATAATAAAAGAACAAACCCCTATTGTTATAGGTGAGACCCAAGAAAGAAGCAAAGACGTTTTCATCAATAAGGCTGAAGATAAAAACAGCCCTATATATTTTGCAGACCAAATTTTTGAATGCAGAAAGAAAGACGGACTTGCCTTGGATTATCACACATACGACATATACAAAAATAACGAATTATACATCAGCGATTTGAAATTCCCATTATTAGGAAATTATCAAAAGAAAAATCTCGCTTCCATAATTTGTGCTTTAGACATCTTGAAAAATAAATTTGACATAAGCCAAAACAATATCTGCGATGGATTGTTAAATGTAGTGAGAGCAACCGGCTTGATGGGAAGATGGCAGGTCATAAACAAAAATCCATTGGCTATTGCCGACACTGGACATAATGTGGCTGGCATCAACGAAGTCAAACGTCAGTTGGATGAAACAAAATTTGAGAAACTGCATTTCGTTTTGAGTGTTGTCAACGATAAAGATATTGAAGGAATATTAGAACTTTTACCTAAAGATGCAGAATACTATTACTGCAAGGCAGACATCCCTAGAGGACTAAGCGCAGAAATTTTGGCAGAAAAAGCAACAAACTGCGGATTGATTGGTAAAGTGTATCCTTCAGTAAAAGAAGCTTATAAATCAGCGTGTGCCAATGCTAAAGGAAATGACCTTGTATTTGTAGGTGGAAGTAATTTCACTGTTGCAGAAGTTGTTTAAGGTTTTGCTTCAAAAAATAATTTATCTTTGTAAATGAAAAAATAATCTTGTGAAAAAAATTACATTCGGCATATTATTGTGTTTTACGCTAATATTCTTAGCTTCATGTTCATTGAGGAAACACATTCCTGATGACAAGATGATATTGAAGAATAACGTAGTGGAGATACATTCCGAAGATGTTGATTTCACAAAATCTAATATTTCGGCTTACATATCACAATCTAAAAATCCTAATATTTTGGGATTCATGCCACTCACTTGGTTATATTACAAGACAGACGATGAGACCAGAAATAATAGATTTTTAAACTGGGTAAACCGAACCATCAGCAAGAAGCCTGTATATTTCAATAATGATTTGAAAGAAAAATCAGTTTCTCAGATACGCAAGTATCTCAATGACATTGGTTATTTCAATTCAGGCATCTCCACTCAAGTAAAAAACAACAGAGGCATTGTCAGTGTAATATACGGCATATATCCGGCAAAACCATATATCATCGACAGAATCACCTACGAAATAAGCGACACCTCTATTTCCAAATATGTAAAAGAAATAGAGAATGATTTGCCTGTGAAAAAGGGCAATATTTTCAATGTATTCGATTTGGATGATGAACGCGACAAAATAAGTGAGCATCTAAAAAACAACGGATACTATTATTTTACAAAAGATTACATTTTAATGGAAGTCGACACCAACTTTATGATGCATAAAGCCAATATCAACATAAAGATTGAAGACGTAGTCAATCCATTAACACAAAAGACAGAGCCACATAAAAGATATTTCATCAAAGACATATACATATATCCTAAAGGCACTCCTTTAAGTGAACAAAGTGTTGATACAGTAGAATATACCTTCAAATTCGGCAGGCGCTATAGAGATGAACACTTCAAATTCGTTTATAACGGTGAACCTAGAATACGCTTCAAGACATTTGACAATATGGTACATATCCACACTGGCAGGCCATACAGTCTTCGTTCGGTTACACAAACATACAAGGCGCTCAACAACTTGAAGATATATAATTTAACAAACATAGACTTCGAACCTGTTGAAAGCGAAAACGACAGCGTTAACCTTTTAAATTGCAACATCATATTAAACAGAACTAAAGTCAACTTCTACAGTTTGCAGCTTGAAGGCACCAATTCAAGCGGTGACTTAGGTATTTTAGGCAGTTTCACATTCCGTAACAGAAACATCTTCAAAGGTTCTGAAATATTTAATATCAGTATCAAGGCTGGTACACAAGGCCAGTCCATTCTTGATGAACAAGGAAATTCAAACCCTTTCAATACTAAAGAATTCGGTATAGAAGGAAGTTTGCTCTTCCCTAAGTTTTTAAGTCCTATCAGATTCAATAATTTCGCAAAAGAATTTCAGCCAAGAACTACTATTTCAACAGGTTATAACTATCAGATAAGACCAATATACCAACGTCAAATCACAACTTTGACTTTCGGTTACAACTGGATGAGTAACAATCAGGAGCAGCATATCCTTACTCCAATAACATTAAACAGCGTTAAGGTCATACCTACACCTGAATTTGAAGAGATTCTGGAACTAGAGACAAACCAACGTATCAAAGACCAATATACAAGCCACTTGATTTTCGGTCTGGATTATACATATATCTTTAGTAACCAAAATGTAAGATTCTTAAAAGACTTCTTCTATTTCAAGGCTAACATTCAATCAAGCGGTAATCTTCTATCAGCTTTCAACAACACCGGCTTGATAAAAACCACCGACAACTATCATGAAATTTTCGGCATCAGATATGCACAATACATACGTTTGAGTTTTGATTTCCGTTATTTCAAATACGTAGGTGGTGAAAATCAGATAGCGACACGTTTCATGTTAGGTGCAGGTATCCCATACGGCAACTCCAATGATATGCCATTTGAAAAAAGTTTCTACGCTGGCGGCACTAATGGCATGAGAGGATGGCGTTTCCGTGAGTTGGGACCTGGAACATTCAGCAATCCCGACAAACTCAACATAGAGAGAATCGGAGATTTACAGTTGGAATTCAACCTAGAATATCGTTTCCCAATATACAGCATTATCAAAGGCGCCATATTTACCGACATAGGCAACATTTGGACCATGAGAGAAAACGAAATCTTTGCTGGAGGCGAATTCAATTTCAACACCTTCTACAAGCAGCTTGCTGTTGACGCTGGTCTCGGGCTGAGAGTAGATATATCATTCCTGCTCTTCCGCCTCGACGTGGCAGCGCCTATGGTAAATCCAGCTTTTCCAGAAGGAGAACGATGGAGAATCAGCAAGTTACAATTTAAGGACTTCGTAATCAACTTCGGCATCGGTTATCCATTCTAATCCTATTATTATGGATAGAAACACATTGTTTAATATATTATTGAATAATTTCGGTTTCGCTCCTACCGAAGGACAAGCCAAAGTATTATATCATTTATCAGCATTCATTTTAACTGAAAAAGAACGTCCAGTATATCTGTTAAGAGGATATGCCGGTACAGGAAAGACCACTTTAGTCTCCACTTTGGTAAAGACTTTACCTAGCTTAGGAATGCGTTATCAGCTTCTCGCCCCAACAGGAAGAGCCGCTAAGGTGATGAGTACATACACTGGAAAAGCAGCTTCCACTTTACACAGAAAATTATACAGGTTTCAAGTTAATGCCAACGGAGAATTTCGTATGGCAAGAGCAGAGAACAAAGCCAAAAACACTGTGTTTATCGTTGACGAATGCTCCATGATTTCCGACCAAGGCGACGGCTACTCATGGTCGCGTTCACTCTTGGACGACCTCATCGAATACGTCTTCAGCGGCAGCTGTTGTAAGCTGCTGCTCATCGGCGACTCCGCACAGCTGCCGCCAGTAGGCCTCGACATCTCCCCAGCTATGGATTTTGACATCTTGAAAAACGGCTTCTCGCTCACCCTCGCCACATACGAGATGAAAGAAGTGATGCGACAAAATCTGGATTCTGGGATATTATATAATGCAACAGAAATCCGTAATTTAATGTCAACAGACAACGGACAACAGTCAACAGACTTTTATGAATTGCCGTTGTTAAATATAAATGGGTTTGATGATATCGTCAAGATTGACCCGATGTCGTTTGAGGAGCTGTTGTGGGAAAGTTTCGGTGACAAGAGAAGCAACAACGATGCTGTTGTCATCTGCCGTTCCAACAAGAGAGCCAATATGTTCAACCAAGCTATCAGAAGCAGAGTGCTGCAAGAAGAAGGCGAACTATCCACCGGCGACAAGCTCATGATTGTGAAGAATAATTACTTTTGGTGTCAACAGTCAACAGTCAACAGTCAACAGTCTTCGTACACAACTCAACAACTCAACAACTCAGAAACTCAGAAACTTAATATTTCCTTCCTCGCCAATGGCGACATGATAGAAATCACCAGAATCAACAAATTCGAGGAGATGTACGGTTTCCATTTTGCCGATGTCGATATCCAGCTAACGGATTATGAGGAAGCGCCAACACTTTCTGTTAAGATTATAATGGAGGCTTTATACAGCGATTCCCCTGCGCTCACCAATGAAGAGGCGAAAAGACTTTACCAAGCCGTTGAAGAAGACTACATGGATATTCCAAGAGCAGCAGACCGACGCAAAGCAATGAAAGAAAATCCATATTACAATGCCTTGCAGGTGAAGTTCGGTTACGCCCTGACATGCCACAAGACACAAGGCGGACAGTGGAACAATGTCTTCGTGGAAGCCCCATATCTCCCCGACGAGACCACCCTAGAACACAGCGACCTCCGCTGGCTCTACACCGCCATGACCCGCGCCAAAGAAAAGGTATATCTGGTTAATTTCAAGGAAGAGTGGTTTAATTAGGAACTCAGAATCTCAAAAACTCAGAATCTCAGAAACTTTAATAAATAGACGCATACCCAAGGTCCGTTGTCTGTTGTCCGTTGTCTTAAATTAGACGCATCAACGACATATTGTTTATATTTTTTGTGTCGTGTGATACGTCTTTACCTCCAACCACCGTAGAGACGTATCACGAATATGGTTTGATGATTCTTGTTAAAAAATGACGTAACATTTTTAAACCATATTCTGATGCGTCTCATTCACGAATATTTCTGTCCGTTGTCCGTTGTCCGTT
>JAEIGA010006748.1_pt1 | contig 17469 bp, 15 predicted proteins | sample 9270691 | NCBI WGS metagenome assembly JAEIGA01 (sample SAMN17057246, study PRJNA624740) | gut metagenome | biome: biome; isolation source: fecal sample | host: Bos grunniens | place: China: Xizang | collected 2019 | reverse complement strand
TGGTGTTGACCTCGTTGACGAGCACTTCTATCGTAATGAAGAGTGGTTCCTCAATTCTGGTAACCGTTACGATAACTACAAGCGTGGCAAGAACGAGCCAAAGGTGTTTGCCGGCGAATATGCTTGTCATGGCCGTGGCAAGAAGTGGAACCACTTCAATGCAGCCTTGATGGAAGCCGCTTTCATGACAGACCTTGAGCGCAATGCTGACATTGTTGAGATGGCAACTTATGCTCCTCTTTTCGCGCATGTTGATGGTTGGCAGTGGCGTCCAGATGCTATCTGGTATGACAACCTCCGCAAGTTCAACTCATGCTCTTACTACGTACAGCAGCTTTATGCACTCAACAAGGGTACTAATATGCTGACACTCACTATGAATGGAAAGCCTGTGGCTGGCAACAAAGACCAGAATGGACTCTTCGCGTCTGCAGTATATGACAAAGATACAGATGAGGTTATTGTCAAAGTGATTAACACTGGCGACAAACCACAGCCTGTAACTTTCAACTTGAAGGGCATGAAGAAGGGTGCGCATCAGGCACAGCTCATCACTTTCCATTCTGATGACATCAATGCAGAAAACACGCTTGATGAGCCAACAAAGATCGTTCCTGTGACATCAGCACTCACAGTGACTGCACCTGCACAGGATATCACAGTTCCAGCGCGTACATTCTACATTTATAAGATTAAGAAATAAACATTTGAATATTCGATTCAATACTGAAAAAGAGGGGCTTGGCGTTTATCCAAGTCCCTTTTTCTGTTGTGTCCCAATAATTGTTCAGTAATTCATACTATTTTACATTGTCTAAATGACTGGGCAGGAAAGATATTGTTTGAAAATGCTGATTGCATTTTCTTTCCGATCAGTTGTAAGAGGTGGTATTCCTTCAAGAGGGTAGGAAATGCCTAGTTCCTGATATTTGTAGGTACCCATGGTGTGATAAGGAAGTATCTCTACTTTTTCGACTATGCTACGGTATCGGGCAACGTGTTGGGCAATTTTCTGGAGGTGCTCATCGTTGTCGGTAAGTTCTGGGACAACGACATGACGAATCCACGTGGGTTTCTGAATATGTTGCAGATAGTCGAGCAGCTGCTGGTTGGCTGTTCGCGTGTGGCCAGTGAGTTGCTTGTGTAGCGTTTCGTCAAGGGATTTTATGTCTAGCAGTACTAGGTCTGTATGTTGGAGAGCTTGTTTGACATCCTCGTTGAAGATGGCTCCGCTTGTGTCGATTGCAGTATGGAAGCCTTCTTGTTTGCAGAGCTTGAGAAATTGAGTGAGGAAGGGAGCTTGCATGAGAGGCTCTCCGCCTGTGCAAGTGACCCCTCCCTTACGAATGAAGTTTTTATAGCGTTTAACTTCATCAACGAGTTCTTCCGGTGTCATCTCGTAGGGCACTTCTCGATGTGGATTCCATGTGTCTGGATTGTGACAGAAGGCACATCTCATGGGACAGCCCTGGAAAAAGGCGACAAACCTAATTCCAGGGCCATCTACTGTACCAAAGGATTCTATGCTATGAATACGAGCTTTCAATTTGCAATTATCAATGATTACAATGACTGATTGATGGTGCGTGAAAGTACGTCAAGCTGCTGCTCGCGTGTGAGCTTGACGAAGTTGACTGCGTAGCCGCTGACACGAATTGTGAGCTGAGGATATTTCTCAGGGTGCTCCATTGCGTCAACAAGCAAATCGCGGTCGAATACATTGACGTTGAGGTGGTGTCCACCGTCGGGTGTAAAGTATCCGTCCATCAGGTTGACGAGGTTGTCAATCTGAGTGTCGCTCTGCTTACCAAGTGTGGAAGGTGTGATGGCAAAGGTGTAAGAAATGCCGTCGTTGCTATGCTGGAAAGGCAGTTTTGCAACAGATGAGAGGGCTGCGATGGCACCCTTGATGTCGCGGCCATTCATTGGGTTTGCGCCTGGTGCGAATGGCACACCTTTCTCTCTTCCGTCAGGAGTTGCGCCAGTGTTCTTGCCGTAAACGACGTTAGAGGTGATAGTAAGCAATGACTGTGTTGGGATGGCGTGGCGGTAGGTCTCGTGCTGACGGAGATATTCCATAAATTTCTCTGTCACCATCAGAGCAATCTTGTCCGTCTTGTCATCGTTGTTGCCGAATGGTATGTGTGGTGTGCCTTCCTGCTTGAATCCTACTGCAATACCTCTTTCGTCACGGATGATACGCACTTTTCCGAACTTGACAGCTGCAAGCGAGTCAGTAACGATGGAGAGTCCTGCGATACCTGTAGCGCGTGTACGGATAACGTCGCCATCGATGAGAGCCATCTGATAAGCTTCGTAATCGTACTTGTCGTGCATATAGTGTATGATTTTCAGTGCATTAACGTATGTCTTGGCAAGCCATCTCATCATGTTCTCGAACTTGTACATGAGTTCTTCATACTCAAGATAGTCGCTTGTGATAGGTGAAAAGTCTGGTCCAATTTGTTCGCCTGTGATTTCGTCGCGTCCACCGTTGATGGCGTAGAGAAGGCACTTGGCAAGGTTGGCGCGTGCGCCGAAGAACTGCATCTGTTTGCCAATTTTCATAGGGCTGACACAGCAGGCAATGCCGTAGTCATCGCCATAATCAGGACGCATTAGGTCGTCGTTTTCGTACTGCAATGCAGAAGTCTTGATAGACATCTTGGCACAGTAGCGCTTCCAGTTCTCTGGCAGGTTTTGTGCCCAAAGTATGGTGAGGTTAGGTTCTGGGGCAGGACCGAGGTTTTCAAGCGTGTGAAGGAAACGGAAGGAAGTCTTGGTGACCATAGTGCGTCCGTCTACGCCCATACCTCCGATGGATTCAGTTACCCATACCGGATCGCCAGAGAAGAGGTCGTTGTATTCTGGAGTGCGGAGGAAGCGAACGATACGTAGCTTAATGATGAGCTGGTCAATCAGTTCCTGTGCTTCTTCTTCAGTGAGTTTGCCATCGTGGATATCCTTTTCGATAAAGATGTCGAGGAATGTGCTGACACGACCGATTGACATCGCTGCTCCATCTTGGTCTTTCACGGCTCCAAGATAACCGAAATAGACAAACTGCACCGCCTCGTGAGCATTCTGTGCTGGGCGTGTTACATCGAATCCGTAGTTGGCGCACATCTTGACGAAGCTCTTCAGAGCCGCAATTTGTTCTGTGGTTTCTTCACGCTGCTGGATGCATTCCTCTGTCATTTCTTGTATGTCGAGACGGTCGAGGAAACGTTTTTTCTCCTCGATGAGGTTGTCAACGCCGTAAAGAGCGATGCGTCGGTAGTCGCCGATGATGCGTCCGCGTCCGTAGGCATCTGGCAGACCTGTGATAATGTGTGCGTGACGTGCATTTCGGATGTCCTTGTTGTAGGCAGAAAAGACGCCCTCGTTGTGTGTCTTGCGATATTTGGTGTAGATTTCCTTTGTGGCAGGATCAAGCTCGTAGCCATAAGCCTTGAGTGCGCTTTCGACCATACGAATGCCGCCTTTGGGGAATATGCCGCGTTTGAGTGGTGCGTCGGTCTGAAGGCCAACGATTACTTCATTATCCTTGTCAATATAGCCTGCTCCGTAAGTGTCGATGGATTGTGGGAGTTTCTGCTCTGCATCATACACGCCTTTTTCTCGCTCCACCTTGAACATTTCGGTGAGTTTGTCCCACAGTGCTGTTGTTTTTGCAGTCGGACCTACGAGGAAAGATTCGTCTCCTGTGTAAGGGGTGTAGTTGTGCTGTATGAAGTCGCGAACATTGATTTCACGTTTCCACATGTAGCCTTCGAAACCTTCGATTTGATTAGTCAATTTCATAATATTGTATGTTGAAGTAAGTTTGTAAATCTCTGTTTCCTTATATTCAATGCAAAGTTACGACAATTTTCTCTATTCAGAATGAAAAAAAATATTTTTAATTGGTGAAATTGAGATTTTTTCATGGAAGTAGATGGCGCACTCCTCGGGTTCGTCGTGCCGTACCCGAGGGGTGCGCCTCATCAGACCCGAGGGGTACGTTTCGGATTCATTGCTGGTTGATGACATGGGGGGGGATCGGCGTGAAGATACAGAATTAAAAAGAGCAGGGCTGATGTGTGTCAACCCTGCTCTTGGAATCCTATGTGATTGGAATAATTATTCTGCTGCTGGAGCGTCTTCTGCAACTTCTTCTGCTGGTGCAGCCTTTGGCTCTTCAACCTTAGCTGGAGCAGCTTCGCCGTTCTCGTTAACAACCTCGAATGGGATAACTACTGTCACTTCGCGGTGGAAGCGTGCTGTAGCCTCATAGTTGCCAAGTGCCTTAACGCCCTTGATAGAGATGAGCTTGCTGTCGATTTCGAGACCTTTCTCTGCGAGTGCTGCTGCGATTTCCTTTGCGCCTACAGAACCGTAGATGTTCTTGCCTTCAGAAACTTTAGCTTTGATAACGAGAGATACACCCTCGAATTTCTGAGCCTGTGCTTCAGCGTCAGCCTTGATTTTTGCAATCTTGTGTGCACGCTGCTTCAATTCCTCGTTGAGCTGCTTTACGGCTTTTTCAGTAGCGAGTACTGCAAAACCCTGAGGAAGAAGATAGTTGCGGCCGTAGCCGTCCTTCACTGTGAGAACTTCGTCCTTGTAGCCTAAGCCGAGAACGTCTTTCTTAAGAATGATTTTCATACTGTCTTACCTCCTATTTTATTATTTCAACAAGTCTGTTACGAATGGAAGGAGTGCAAGGTGACGTGCACGCTTCACTGCCTGTGCTACACGGCGCTGATATTTGAGTGAAGTACCTGTGATACGGCGAGGAAGAATCTTGCCCTGCTCGTTGAGGAACTTCTTGAGGAATTCTGGATCCTTGTAGTCAATGTACTTGATACCGCTCTTCTTGAAACGGCAATACTTCTTTTTCTTAACATCAACAGTTGTAGGAGTTAAGTATCTGATTTCTGATGGTGCTGCCATGATTAAGCCTCCTTCTTTTGGTTACGACGCTTTTCAGCATATGCTGCTGCGTACTTCTCGTTCTTAACTGTGAGGTAGCGGAGAACGCGCTCGTCGCGACGCATCTGCAACTCTAATTTAGCAATCACTGTTGGGTCGGCTTTGAATTCAACCATCTGGTAGAAACCAGAAGTCTTCTTCTGAATAGGATAAGCAAGTGTCTTCAGACCCCAGTTTTCTGTGCTGATGATTTCAGCGCCTTTGCCCTGGAGATAGTTGACAAACTTATCAGCCGCTTCCTTCATCTGAGCATCAGACAAAACGGGAGTTAAAATGAAAACGGTTTCGTATTGATTCATAAGATCAATAATGTAAGTTTTGTTTGTTAATAATATGTTTATTTATGCTCTTGTTGTCCAAAAGCGGCGCAAAGGTACGAAAAAAAAAGCAAGTACGAAAAAAAGTAAACATTATTTTTCTGTTTATGAGGTTTTTGCCGAATTTAGAGAACGAATGCGAAATGGAAATAAAAGTTTGATGGTAAAAATGATGATTTTTTGAACAAAATGAAAAAATCTTGCTTAAAAGTTTCGTCGTTTGGGGAAAATGTTGTTATTTTGTAACTGATTTGATGGAAATAACATAAAATAAATAGATACAATGAAAATGAAGAAAGACCTTGGTATTATCCTCATCGTGTTAGGCGCATTGCTTCTGGTTCTCTGTTCTTTAGTGCCTTTTATGAATGATTTGGCAGACCAGAACTGGTACACTTGGGGCAGCGTAGTGCTTATTGTAGCAGGCCTCCTGACTCATATTTATATGAAGAAGAAAATAGATGAGTAAAGCTTTCGGAAGAATTACAGCCTATTGTGATTCTTTTGTGAAGAAACAAAAAAGGTGGACAATTGTCCACCTTTTCTTTTTTATTTTTACTTTATTATGCTGATTCAGCTCCATTGCTGATGACAAGCTTGTAGCCTTTGCCATGCACGTTGATGATTTCCACATTGGGGTCGTCCTTCAGATGCTTACGCAGTTTTGTGATGTAAACGTCCATTGAACGTGCATTGAAATAGTTGTCATCAATCCATATGGTCTTGAGGGCGTAGTCACGTTGTAGCAGTTCATTCTGGCGGTTGCTAAGCAGGGTGAGCAGTTCTGCTTCTTTTGTCGTTAGCTTTTCCTGTTTGCTTCCTAGGTAAAGCATCTGCTTTTGAGTGTCGAACGTGAATTTGCCAATTTGGCGAACAGCTTGGTCTTTGCTCTTCTTGCCATGTACGCGGCGAAGGATAGCCTCAATGCGGAATACTACTTCTTCCATAGAGAAAGGCTTTGTGATGTAGTCGTCTGCACCAAGCTCAAAGCCCTCTCGAACATCGTCCTTGAGGTTCTTGGCTGTAAGGAACATGAAAGGCATGTCGTAGTTGAGTTCGCGAATTTTCTTTGCTAAAGTGAATCCGTCCATTCGGGGCATCATCACGTCAAGAATACAGAGGCTGAAACTGCTTTGCAAGAAGGTGTCGAAACCTTCTTCACCGTCTTGGCACAGGGTTGTGTGATAGCCTTTAGCTTCGAGATACTCGCGGAGAAGCATGCCTAAACTCTCGTCGTCTTCACAAAGAAGGATGTTAACTTCTTCAAGTTTGTTGTCTGTAATCATAAAATATAAATTTAAAGGTTTATGAATTCGTGTGCTATGGTCAACTATTTTAGTTTAGTTGTTGGTTTTTAACTTAATGATGAATTTCGTACCAATACCAAATTCGCTTTCGGCAATGATGCTTCCTTTGTGGTCTTTGACAATCTTCTTCACATAGGCAAGTCCTAATCCGAAGCCTTTGACATCATGAAGGTTGCCGGTGGGTACACGGTAGAACTTGTCAAAAATCCTTTTCAAGTCTTCTTTCTTCACACCGATGCCGTTGTCCTTGATGGAGATGCATAGCAGACCGGGTTCGTTCCATGTTTCCACGCAAAGTTCAAGGTTTGTGTCTAGGCGTTTGTATTTGACAGCATTGTCCATCAAGTTGAAGATAACATTCGTGAAGTGCATATCGTCCACGCAGACGATAGGCGATTCGGCGTTCAGAACTGTGATGATCTTTCCACCGTTCTTTTCAACCTTCAACGCAAAGGTGTGTGCTACTCCTGCTATGAGTTCGTTGATATCAACTTCTTTCATATGAAGATTAGCTTTCTGATTCTCGTGGGTTGATAGCTGGAGCACTTTTTCAACTTGAAATCTCAATCGTTCCGTTTCGTCAAGAATGGTCGATGTCAGTCGCTGGAGCAGAGTGGGCGTCTTCTTGATAGTATTGTCTCCCAGCATTTGTGCAGCGAGTGATATGGAAGAGATGGGCGTTTTGAACTCATGGGTCATGTTGTTGATGAAGTCATTCTTCAGTTCCGTCAGTTTCTTTTGTCTGAACACCAGCATGAGAGTAACGATGAAGGTGATGAGCAGGATAATTGTGAAGAGCAATGAAGGAATGAAGAACCACATGGAACGCCAGATGTAATGGCTGAGATCTGGGAAATGAACTTCCAGGACACCGCCACATTGTACGGGGTCGTTTTTGAACAAGGCTTCCTTAAATGAAAGTTCTTGTCCTGTATCTTCATAATCAGAACATTTGTAGATGGTCGCTCCGTTACTGTCAATGACTCTGAAGTGATAAGGTATATTGATGCCATTGCTGCTGAATTCTTTCTTAAGCAGCTGGTCTAATTCGATGAAGTCGATACGCTCATCCAGCGGGTGGTCATTGGCTGTGTAAAGTATGCTGTAAATGACATCCTCTACCAGACTTTTCTCTGTCGCATAGCGCATGGCCATAATCTCTTCGAGCGAACGTTTGCGGTCGTCGTCGCTTCCCATTTTTTTTGTGAAGTACTTGTCGGAAAGGTTGGTGCTTGCCGTTGTTTCGCGTGATGTGAAAACGCTGCCGTCTTTAGCTGTCACCTGATGCGTACGTTGCACGATTGAAGTGTCAGTGCTTGCATAAATGGAGTCAACAGCTGTGATAATTCCGCTTGCAGCATTGGGGCCCTGTTCTAGATAACGCTTGGCTTCTGACAGCTCGAGGCGTCGGGCTGTCTCGTACATGCTTCGTTGGGCAGACTCCTGGAAGTACTCGTGTCGCAGAGTTGTTATCTCTTCGATGTATCGCATTTGCATGATGAGCAAACTGACGAATGAGATTCCCATAATAGCGGATAAGGCTATGATAGCAGCTTTTTTCATTTTGGTAATTTAATTTTACGCCACAAATATACTTTTAATATTAAAAAAGTATGAATGGTTTAACTAAATATAATATAGTAAGGTTAAATATTTTGTATTTGTTAACCAAATACGTTATTTTTAATTGCGAAAATAGAAACTATCTTTAAAATATGCTGAGGAAAGCATGGTGTAAGGTGTGTGTGAAGAAAAAAAGAAAGGGTTACGCTTCGAAGCGTAACCCTTTGGCAATGTTTATCGTGTGTCTTTACGATTGACGATAATGCCATTCGATAGTGATATTAATCTTCGTCCTTGTTCTGTTCCTCGAACTCCTTCATCAGTTTCTGCTGGATGTCGGTTGGTACAAGTTCGTAAGAAGCGAACTTCATGATGAAGCTGGCGCGTCCACCTGTGATAGAGCTGAGTGTGGTTGAATAGCTTGAGAGGCTCTTGAGAGGCACTTTCGCAATCAGCTTCTCGTAGCCGTTTTCACTCTCGCTTCCGATAATCATACCTCTGCGGCCCTGAAGGTCGGACATCACGTCACCCATCTTGTCGCCTGGCACGAATACTTCGACGTCATAAATTGGCTCCAGCAACTTTGGACCAGCCTCTTTGAAGGCGTCTGAGAAAGCGTGGCGGCCTGCCAGCATGAATGAAAGTTCGTTGGAGTCAACTGGGTGCATCTTTCCGTCATAGACGATGACGCGTACATCTCGTGCATATGAACCTGTCAGCGGACCTTGCTCCATGCGGCTCATGATACCCTTGAGGATGGCTGGCATGAAGCGGGTGTCGATAGCGCCACCAACAACAGAGTTGATGAAGACAACCTTTCCGCCCCATTCAAGATCCACCTCTTCTTTGCTCTTGGCGTTAATCTTGAATTCCTGATTGCCGAACTTGTAAGTGGTAGGATCAGGCATACCGTCGTAGTAAGGCTCTACAATGAGGTGAACTTCACCAAACTGTCCTGCACCACCAGACTGCTTCTTGTGGCGGTAGTCAGCACGTGCGGCCTTAGTGATAGTTTCGCGATAAGGAATCTTTGGCTCTTCGAATCGGATGGCAATCTTTTCGTTGTTCTCCATTCTCCATTTGAGGGTGCGGAGATGGAATTCTCCCTGTCCCTTCACCAGCGTCTGCTTCAGTTCCTTAGATTGTTCAAGAATCCATGTTGGGTCTTCCTGTGACATCTTTTGGATGGCTGCAACCATTTTTTCTGTGTCAGCTTCGTTTTCAGCCTTGACAGCGCGGATGTACTTCGGATTTGGATATTTCACAAAATTGAATCTGTGTTCGCAGTCTTTGCCTGCAAGCGTATTGCCAGTGCGTACATCCTTCAGCTTCACTGTACAGCCAATGTCTCCTGCAACCAGTTCTTCTACCTTGATACGGTTTGCGCCAGCGCATGCAAACAGCTGTGCGATGCGTTCTTTTGAACCACGGTCGGTGTTGGTCAGGTCATCGCCTTCGCGAACTTTACCAGACATTACCTTGAAGTATTGTACACCACCGATATGTGGTTCGTTGGCGGTCTTGAAGAAGTAGAGTGATGTAGGCGCATTTGGATCTGGCTTCACTTCCTCGCCGCGTGTGTTGTGTTCCTGTGGCATTTCGTCAACAAATGGCACAACGTTGCCGAGGAATTCCATCAAACGGCGTACACCCATGTCCTTTGTTGCGCAGACGCAGAAAACAGGGAACATGGAACGTGCAGCCAAGCCTTTGCGGATACCTGTACGCAGTTCATCTTCTGTGAGAGTTTCAGTGTCGAAGAACTTCTCCATCAGTTCCTCGTCATTTTCAGCAGCAGCCTCTACGAGTGCGCGGTGCATCTCCATTGCCTTTTCTTTTTCGCTTTCTGGGATGTCTTCAATCGTTGGTGCGCCTCCGTCTGGTCCCCAAGAGTATTTCTTCATGAGGAGCACGTCGATGAGCGAGTTGAAGTCTGGACCTTCGTTGAGAGGGTATTGAATTGGGACAACCTTTGAGCCGTAGATGTCGATGAGGTTGTCAACAACCTGATTGTAGTCGCACTTTTCAGAGTCGAGCTGGTTCACCAAGAAAATCACAGGCTTGCCAAGTTTCTCTGTGTAGCGGAAGTGGTTCTGTGTGCCTACTTCAGGACCGTATTGTCCGTTGATGAGGAGCAGGGCTGTGTCTGTTACATTCAGCGCAGTCATGGCAGCTCCGACAAAGTCGTCAGCTCCAGGACAGTCTATGATATTCAGTTTCTTACCATTCCATTCTACATGGAATACAGTAGAAAAGACACTGTATCCATACTCCTGCTCTACAGGAAAATAGTCGCTTACAGTATTCTTTGCTGTAATGCGACCACGACGACTGATGATTCCTGCTTCATACAAAAGTGCTTCGGTAAGAGTGGTCTTACCGGCACCGTCATTGCCAAGTAGGGCAATGTTCTTGATTTCGTTGGTCTGGTAAACTTTCATGTTAGGTTAGTGTTATTATGTTTAAGGTTTATAGTAATTCTTAATGGCTAAAGATTGAAAAGCCGCGATAAAATTACTGCTTTTTCGATAAATAGAACGCTAAAATATTATGTTCTTTAACATTTTTCATTTTTATTAATTAAAAATGGCAGAGTAGCGTGTTTCTTTATGATTTCGAGCGACTTTTTTTGCCGAGTCTTCGATTTGTGTTAACTTTGCAATGCCATGGCAGGAATTTACGTCCACATACCCTTTTGCAAGTCCCGTTGCATTTATTGTGGCTTTTTCTCTACGACAAGTTTGGAGAAACGCCGTTCTTATGTCGATGCTGTTGTGCGTGAACTGCGCGACCGCCGCGACTTTCTTGGCAATGCTCCAGTGGACACCATCTACTTTGGCGGCGGCACGCCATCCTTGCTGCCTGTGGAAGAAACGGAACGCCTCATTTCTGCCATATATAATATATATAATGTACGTGAGGGTGCAGAAGTGACTCTTGAAGGCAATCCTGACGACCTGTCTCCTGCGATGCTTCGTGATTTGAAACGGATAGGCGTGAACAGGCTGAGCATGGGCGTGCAGACTTTCGACAATTCGAGATTGGGCTTTTTGAACCGCAGGCATACGGCAGAACAAGCCATCGAAGCTGTTCGCGCAGCCCAGCAGGCAGGGTTTGATAATATTAGCATCGACCTCATGTTTGGATTCCCTAATCAGACGCTCAATGAGTGGCAGGCCGATGTGGACAGGGCTCTTTCGTTGCAAGTGCAGCACCTTTCGGCCTATTCCCTGATGTATGAAGAAGGCACGCGGCTGAACCGTCTGCTGGAGAAAGGGGAGATAGCAGAGCTGGACGAAGAAGTGTCTGTACAGATGTATGAAACCCTCATCACGTCTTTGGAACGTGCTGGCTACAAGCACTATGAATTGAGCAACTTTGCCTTGCCAGGCAGGGAATCTAGGCATAACTCCAGCTACTGGCATGGCGTTCCTTATCTTGGAGTAGGTGCTGGAGCGCATTCTTACGATGGGACGAACCGTTACTATCATTCAGAATCCTTGAATGACTATTTCTCTGGTTCTTCGTTTGTTATGGAAGAACTGACGGAAAAAGAACGTTATGGGGAGTATGTCTTCACAGGATTGCGCACATCAGAAGGCATTCGCTTGGATGCATTGGAGCAGCAGTTTGGTGCGGCCTTCAAATCCTATTGCCTGCGCAATGCACAAAAGCATCTTGATGCAGGAAATTTAGTGTTGCAAGATGATGTTTTGCGTTTGTCTCGTGCCGGTTTCTTTGTTTCCAACGATGTGATGTCCGACCTCATGTGGGTGGATTAAAGTGCCTTGAAAACATTAAAATTACATAAAAAAACGCTTTTTTAGTCCTAAAACCCTCTTTTTTTTGTTAAAAAGTAAAAAAAAGAAGGGGCTTTTGAGATAAGATACACGAAAAGTCCGTAACTTTGCAACCGTTTTGAAAGCATATTGATTGTTTAACAAATTAAAGTAAAAGAAAATTATGAAGAAGTTGGTTTTCGCAGCAGTAGCTGCAATCGCTCTCACAGCATCTGTATCATTCGTATCTTGTGGCAACGCTGCTCCTGCAGCTGACACTGTTGCAACTGATTCAATCGTTGCTGATACAGTTTGCGCTGATACAGTTTGCGCTGACTCTTGCTGCGCTGACTCTTGCGCTGCAGATTCAGCTGTTGCTGAGTAATCAGAACAAGACACAACTTTCTGGGATTCATATCCAAAGAGAATTGGACCTGCAAGATAATGTCTCGCAGGTTTTTTTATGCCCATTCCTCTCATTCGTTTGACAATGCCAGGCAATGCCTGCTCGCTGAAAGGCTCACCTCTCATGCGATGCGCCCAGCATCATCATTACGATAAGCCCTGCACCGTAATTACGATGCAGGGCTTATTGTTTTCGTCGAACTGGCCGTTAAAATATGGGGACTTGACAGTTCTTTTTCATCTCTGTTTCAGCAAGTCCTTCTCATTGCGAGTGAAAGATTCTTTGTCAGCAGGGCTGTAGTAAAACGTAATGCTTCCATCTTCTTTTCCTGATGAATCGAAGGTGACTTTCTTCAGGATCTTGTTGGGGGAAACGCCTGAGTCGTTCTTGAATGCAGACTTGATGAAAGGCTCATTCATACAGACAAACTCCAGATTCTGAAGACCTGCCACCTGCTCACTCCCGACATTCATATCATAGATGTAGATATCGGTTGAAGTGTGGTCCCAAACTTCACCTTTTCTGATAAAATGCTTTTTCTGTACAAGATTGCCATGCACATCGTATTCATATTCTGCCTTTTCACGCTCCTTTTGGATACCCTTGAACAAATCCCAACAGACGGTTTCCACCAGTCTGCCAGCAGCGTCATGCTTGTAGTCAGTCTTGAAATGCGGAGAAAGTTCACGTCCATCCGTTCCTTTCAAATCATAAGTAATCTGTTCGACAAGATTTTCATTCGAATCGTAGGTATCCTCGTATCTGTAGCTTTCTGGTTTATCCTTTATTAGTTTACTCCAAACGGATATTCTCCTTTTCCCCTTATCATAATGGAATGTCCTGATTTGGAAAGTGTCCAATTCCGTTTCGTTCTCTTCGAATTCTACAATCTTTGCAAGTTTCTTCCTGTCATACAGATAACAAGCGACGCTCTTTCCTTGCTTGCTTTCCTTCAAGGGATAATGATAGACGGACTGCTGCAGTTCCCCGTCCGCGTTGAACGTGTTCCGAAACGCATATTCCTGTTGCCACACACCCTTCCTCATAACAGAGTCGATACAGCCAATGTGATGCCCATCTTCGTTAAAGTCAAACACATACTTATAGAGCAAGTTCCATTTGCTTTCCGCCTTTTCGTAGCAAGTCTCCGAAGCCAGTCTTCCGTCCTTATAAGAATAGGTGTACTTGCGAGGAGCATAGCTGTTGATGACAATAATACTGTCGAGCCTTTCCTGAACGGATGAAACACTTTGGGCACTTGCTGCTTGAGCCATCAAGACAGCCACAAAAATCATTTCTAAAAATCTTTTCATATTGTCAATAATTATATAAGTTCAACAAAAAAACAACGCCCCTACTCATTCACCAGCACCTTCCCGTCTTCCGTCATGCCCTCCACGCTGATATAAGGTAAATATTTTCTATTACAAGCGGCTATTGCTTTTCAGAGAAACTGGCATCATTCCCCAAGCATCCGGCAAAAGCATCACCAGCAATCTCTTTTACAGTTTCGGGAATATGGACATTCTTCAAGTTTGTGCACCCAGCAAATGCCACTGGAGGAATCTTTTTCATCCCTTCTCCAAAAATCACGCTTTCCAGCTGCTTGCAGCCAGCAAAAGCCTGTGTTCCGATGGTCGTATGACCTGGCACAAATAGATGTTTCAGGCCACTACACCCTACAAAAGCCGATCTTTTTATAGTTTTTACGTTTTCTGGAATAATCAGCGTGGCAGGAGTTTCCATTCCCCTAAAAGCCATAGCTCCTATTGTTTGTACATTGGAAGGAATCTTTGTAGCACATCCCCCACAAACCAATGTTCCTGTCTGCTTCTCGATGATGCAATTACTTCCATCTCCGTCATTGTAAAGCGCATTCTTCTTGTCCACGGATATAGATACGAGATTGGAGCAGTCGGCAAATGCACCATCTTCTATCTTTGCCACATGATGAGGGATGAAAATCTCGCTTAATCTAGATGCGCCTTGAAACGCAAATGTATCTATCTTGAAAACAGAGGAGTGGATAATGGTCTTGCTGCATCCGGAAATCAGCATGCCTGTCTTTGTGGCAATAATGGAATTGCTGCTGCCTGAATGGTATGATCTGTTCTTTTTGTCAACTTCTATCTCAAGAAGAGACGAGCAATACGTAAAAGGATTATACTCGATGCTTTCCACATCTTTAGGAATATAAATGCTTTTCAGCGACTCGCATCCCTTGAAAGCATCTCCGCTAATCTCTCTCAAACTTTCTGGCAAGGAAACTGTTTCCAGCTGAGAACAACCCTCAAAGGCTCTGTAAGAAATTGATTTCACACCTTCTGGAATCTCCATAAGCCGAAGAAAATGTTGGCGATGAAATGCCCGGCTGCCTATATCAGTGACAGAAGACGGGATACGTGTTTCTTTACATCCAGCAACAAGGACATTGTCATGGCTTCTTATGACGGCATTGCATGCTTCCCTGGAATCAAACACAGGATTGTCCTTGCCAACCACGATAGCAGAGAGGTTTACACAGCCCGAAAAAACTCCCTCGTCTATCTTTTCTATGCTAGAAGGAATCTGCACCGATTCCAAATGCAGGCAATCTTGAAAGGCGCATTCGCCTATATGCCGAATACCTTCCGAAATAGAAACAAACCTGACACCTTCGCATCTGAGAAATCCCCAAGGCTCAATCTCACAAACTTTGTACTTTTGGCTTTCATATTCGACAAAGGCTGGAATAAAAAGGCTGTCAAGCATCAATGTCCTGTCAGAGCTCATCGAATCAGGAAACGAAACTCTCACGGAAAAATCCTCTGTCTGAACAACCGAGTATTTCAAATTATCAACTATAAATGTCTGCGACCATACAGAAAGAGTCAAGAAAAAGGCACATGGAAATGCGAATAATCTACTTTTCATAATTTAAAAATTTATTGTTATGTTTCCGAGTTTGTTGCGTAAAATAACTACTCTCCACTTATTGCAGAGTAATAGTATAACGATTTCTCCTGATGAGGGTGCAGTATGCCCATTTCCGCAGTCACACTAATGGGCTTAGATGTCAGATTCATCTCATATCTCAAAGCCCAATCAGTGGAAAGCACTTCTGGACTTGACAATCCCATGACGGATGAAACTGGTGCATTCTGGTCATAAGCAAAGGATGTGCACCCCACATATTCTTCCACGCTATTGATACTTCGTCTGTCAATAATTTGGATGAGATTCCCTTTCTTATCATAGCAGAATTCCACATCTGAACTTTCATCTCCTCTGTCAAATGACAAAGCGACAAGTCGCTGATGCTCATCATACCTTCTTCGTTCTATAAGGTCTCGCTTCATCTGTTTTTCCGCATCGGGGAGTTGTTCCTCCTTCGTGACGAGCAAGCCATTTTTGCTATAGGAATAACGTGTTCTCTTGAAGAGTGTCTTCTGATGATTAGAAAATACATATTCATTAATGACTAGCAGTCGTCCTTTCTTATCATACTCACGTTCGTTCTGTGCATCTTCCTTCCGTTCGCCATTTTGATATCGGAAACGTCTTTCTCCCACAAGAAAACCTTTCTCATTATACAGAAATTCTCTGAGAGCGTTCATCTTCGTTACTTCACCTTTCATCTCTTTAGTTTTGTAAGAGATAGAGGACAAGTTCCCCTTCCCATCATAAGTATATTCTTCAAAGAAAAACACTCCTTCATTCAGAACGTCTGTGACAACAACTGAAGAGATTCGGTCATTTTCATCATAGCCATAGCCTCTCCTTTCGGAGACAGTCCATTTCCCATCCATATCCTCTTGACTATACGCAATCTTCTCGCTCAACAGACCTTCTGCATCATAAAGAAAGACATACTTCATCATTCCATACATATTCACATCTGTTATAATACTATCTATACGTTCTGTATATTTAGCACTGACCAGTGAATAGGCCGACGAAAAAACAAATAGCAAAAAAAACATGCATAATACTTTTTTCCTCATGCTTTTATACTCTTTATTTAGATACAACGCTCACTCATTCACCAGCACTTTCCCGTCTTCCGTCATGCCCTCCACGCTGATGTACATCTCCTCGCAGGTCGAATTGTTGAAGAACTCCACCTTCGCCTTGCCCTGCGCATCCGTCTTCACGTCCGGGTTCCAGTAGATGGTGCGGCGGAAGTCTGCCATCGGAGGAATGACGCTGTAGTCCTCCATCTGGAACGTGGAAGGCTTGTTGAAGCCCTGGAAGTAGGTACGGCGAAGACCTTTCTGACTTTCGGTAGTGAATCTCCTATGGGTATAGAGATAGATTCGTACAGCTCCTTCAACTTCTCTTTCGCTATTGGGAACAATATAGAGACTCTTGATATCACTCATGTAAAAAGGAAATAATACATCAAACTTAGCTATTGCATTATCTGTATATCCTGCATAATTGTCATCCATCACTTTTAACTCATCTCTTGGTGTAGAGAGTGTTAACCCATTGTCAACAATCCACTTAATAGGACGATGGGCATAAGACATTCGTCCATAAACAAGCACTAGTCCCCGCGACGCCCCTCCTGCTGGCCTTGGTAAATCTTCACATTCCGGATTGTCGAAAAGAGCATTCTTCTTGCAAAGGAAGTAAAAGATGGTAGGTTCGGGTTCCCCCCGATCGAGTATGGCATCCAGTTCCTTGTCTATGTCGTAATACAGAGTAGCGAACTGCCGTCCCCATGCCTCGTTCTTGTACTGCCAGTCGTCGTTGGTAAAGTACTTCCGCTTCGCCTTCACCGTCACGTTCTGCAGCACATGGTCCTTCTTCGTGATGGGGATGAACTCCTCTTCCTCGGGAAGCTCCTCGAAGGGCTTCTTCACAAAGGCGTTCGCATCCTGCGGATGTAGTATCTCGGTCTCCTGCGGCGTGATGTACCTCGCTCTTGGAGAGAACTGGCGGTCGATGCCCACATAGTAGGTCTTCCGCTTCTCCTTGCCCCTCTTGTTCTTCTTCCTCGTGTATATCTGCATCTTCCACTCCCCGTCCATGAACGGCATCTCGAAGGCGTAGTTGCCCAGCGAGTCGGTGCGGGTGACGCCCGTCAGGCTCTGGCCCTCCTTGTTGTAGAGGAACGCCTCCAGCTCCACGTCATTCAC
>JAEIGA010006747.1_pt1 | contig 17470 bp, 23 predicted proteins | sample 9270691 | NCBI WGS metagenome assembly JAEIGA01 (sample SAMN17057246, study PRJNA624740) | gut metagenome | biome: biome; isolation source: fecal sample | host: Bos grunniens | place: China: Xizang | collected 2019 | reverse complement strand
CTTAGCCTTCTTCATAAGCATGGTGTTAACCATATGGTCGTCTGTAGTGGCAGAATACATGATTGGATATGAGGGGTCATAATCCAAAGAAATGTAGAACAATCCTTGTAGCTGGTCATACCATACTCCCAGCCACGTACTCTTGTAACGTATGCTCATGTAGTAGTTAGCACGTTGGGTTTTGGTGTCAATGAACTCATTGTTGTCTAGTAACCACTTGTTGTCATAGGCATAGTCAGAGTAGTCGGTGCCTGCAATAATCTTTCCAAAGCGGCTTTCCTTTTTGCGCTTAGCAAGCTCGGTGTTGTTCACGCTCTCAACAAGTAAGTCCTTGGTCTTACCAAACCTTTGTATGGTGCCATTGTAGGGCGGTGCAAGGTGGTATTCCATGAAGTAAGGATTGTTGATGGTTACAGCATTGGAGAGAAACCACACAATTACATCTGGTCTATCAGGGTCATTACCAGGGCGTGCCACAGTTTCATAGAAGTCCTCAAACTTACGAACTTCATCAGGTAGGTAATGGTAGGTCTTGGTGTTGTCAATGATGAACTCGTCAAAGATGATGGTCTGAACGAAGGGGAAAGCATCAGACTTGAGAATGGTAGCTGTGCTAAGTGGTACAGCATACCCCATAATTTTCTTGTCACAATACAGCACATCACCACGAGCTTCTAGTTTATGCGTGGGAAACTCCTGTTGTACCTTGTCAAACAAACGTCCGTGGTCTGCACTGGTGAGTTTCTTCAGCTCCGTTTTCATACGACGGAGATAGATGAACTGGCACGGGTTGGTAGCGGGTGAGTTTATAAACTTCTTGATAGCACGAACAAGAGAACCGTAGGTCTTGCCTGCTCCACGATTTCCAATGATAAAGTTGAACAGAGCATTGTAAGAAGCAGTACGGTTTATGTCCCACCAAATATTTTTGCTCATGCTATCCACCTTAGAATAAGTGGTGGCACCCTAACTGTCGGCTTTTACCTGTAGGGTGCCACCTAATAGTGTGGCTAACAGGGTGAGTTCAACACACGGTAGGTAAGTCCGCGCCGTGGTCTGGCGTGTTTCACCACGTACCTCCCAGACGTATCACGAGTTGAAAGTATCACTCCTGCGCCTACACCGATTATACCACTAAAGCAGTGGTCCCTCCTTGGCATTTTGTATGTAGGCTGCGCACTGCGCAAGACGGTCATACCAAGGCGCACCCTCCGCACCCAGCTCGAAAACCGCCATGTCCTCACCAGTTGCGGTCTTGTAGGTGTCCTGAAGCACCTGCATCTGGTCGGGGTGTCCAAGGCGAATGATACCCTGTCCGTTCCAGAAGCACATATAGTCCTTGCCGTAAGGCTTGAAAAGAAACTGCATTGTCTTTCTCCTTTTCTTAGTAGGTGTAACTGGCTCTTCCTCGTGGTATCGGAGGTAGCAATCCCACGGGTAGTTGTAGTAAGGCTTGAGGTTGGTCTCGTAGTCTGACTGGTCACCACTCTCTCCCCCACGTGCCTTGCCACGCTCGTCTATCGACGCTTGAGCCACCAAGCCATTACCCACATAAACAGCAACATGGTTACGGTCATTGAGAAGAATATCTCCAACTCTAGGGTATCCATCATTGTCCACACGCTCCCAACCGTGCTCACATAGGTTCTCACTCATGTTACCAGTGTAGGAAGCGTCCCCCGTGTCAAACCCTGCCTCTTGCAAGGCGTGAACTACCAGTGATGAACAGTCACACTCACCACCTTCCCAGATGTTCCAACGCTGGTCTTGGTCGTATCCGAGGTTGCCCTCGACACACCAGTATACCATGCGCTCGACTAGCTTGTTAATATCTCCCATTGTCCTCGTCCTCATGCTTTAGAAGTTTCATTAGATTGCTCCCCTTCAGCTCGGGGTTGATGATGCACAAGTTCTCGCAGATGGACACAATCTCCATCATGATGATGTACCCATTTGCAATCTCAACGATTGGCATTTCAAAACCGATGTTGATGTTGTAGGTGAGGGCATAGTCAATCAGGGTACAGAGAATGATAGCCACCACAAGAGCGGACTTGTGCCAGAAACCAGTGCGCATCACCCTAGAGGAAAGTTCCCCAAGGGACGCGCCCTTCATCACCCCCGACACAACGTCAAGGGTGATGAAGGCAAGAGCGAAAAGCTGCCACGTCATAGTCAGTACCCCCCTAGTAACCCCAGCGGGAGGTAATGTCAACGAAGATGAACTTGGGTGCGCTGGTAGAAGGTGTCACACCAGAAGGCCATTTGGTTTGGTCCCAGTTGAGGGTGGCGTGTGGGTTCATCGAACCAGACGATGGGCTGTGTTCCGTACCCCACATGATGAATGGGGTGGCAGTGTCGTGGAGGATACCACCGCACACCTTGTTGAACGGTGCCGCACAGAGACCAACCTTGTCACCAGTTCCCTTCTTGAGGTTGCATAGAACACCACTACCAACACTGGCGTTGGTTAGCTTGAGCGTGCTACGGAGGAAGAACTGGTTGCCCTCGATGCCACACTCGAACAGGTTGTGATAACCAAGGTCGGGGATACCCCACTCAAGTTCCTCGAAGTCGAACGTGTAGTAAGGCTCGGTGTTTCCACCTGTCATGAAGCCAGCCATGTTGTTCGCGATTAACTCGTGACCAAGGGGAGTGGGGTGGTTAAGGTTGCCAGCGGCGTTGGTGTACAGGTAACGAAGTCCGTACTGCCAACGGGAAGCAGCGTCACACACGGAGATAGGCACAACACTATCGCATTTGGTGAAAGCCTGAACAATCCAAGACTTCACCTGACTGTACTTGCGAAGCGCAAGGCTGTTGACTTGGTCGGGGCAGCACATGGCAGGGAACACGTAGACATGGGCGTTGGGGTAATACTGGTTGATGATGCTCATAATCTGCGTGACACTGTAGTTGATGCTATCACTGGTTACGGCACTGCCATAGCCAGCCGTGTCGTTGCCAGCGTCACCGAACACGATGGTACCGACCTTCAGGCGGTATTCCACGTCAAGCTGCTGCACGCTCTGCTGCACCTTGGTGAGAAACGTCTCGCCGTTGTAAGCCTGAACGTAGCCAGCGGAGCCACGAGGGAAACGCTTGTAGTCGTTGAAGTGGAACTTGGTGGAAAGCTGGTAACCCCAGTTGACAGTCTCGCTACCGTCATGGTAGCCGTTCTCGTCATTGTAGCCACCGCCAAGCCAGCTATCACCGAAGCACAGGAGGTTGCCACGGAAGCCGAGGTCACTAAGAACAATGTCACTAAGCTCAACGATGCGGTTGGAAAGCTGTGTGTCAGCGTTGGTGCGGTTGGTGACCTCGGTAGCGAGGTTGCTAGTCACACTGTCAACGTCCGCAGCCACACCGTCAATCCTATCGTCAAGTGCGTTGTCGGCGTTGGTGCGTGCCGTGGTCTCCGCAGTAATCTTGTTGTCAAGGGTGGTGTCCGCACCCTCACGAGCCGTGACCTCTGCGGCAAGGTTGGTAGTGAGCGTCTGGTCTGCGCTCTCGCGTGCGGTTGTCTCGTTGTCGATGCGGGTGCCAAGGGCAGTGTCGGCGTTGGTGCGAGCAGTGACCTCGTTGGTGAGGTCGGTCTGCATCTGCTCAACGTCCTCCTTGAGATTGTCAACCACACTGTCAAGCAGGTTGATGGTGGTAACTTGGTCGAACAGTTTGTTGTCAATCTTGCGGATTGCAGCGTTGTACTGGTCGCGCAAGTTGGGGCGGTCGTTGTCAGTATACAGGTCAAGGTTGAAGTGCTCTGTGTACTCACTTGCCATTGTCTATCACTCTCCTTTTCTATGGTTGGTTGCTCTGGTTGCTGGCAGGAATGTAGACCGTGCCACCAGCGGTAACCTTTGCGTTGCTCAACTTGGACACTGTGAGGTTAGCGTCAGTTGACTGTGGGTCAAACTCATCGTCAATCCGCTTAAGAATAGTGTCCAGCATGGTCATGGCGGCATTGTAACCAGTTTGGAGGTCAACGGTATCGGTGCCGTCATAGAGCGGAAGGTTGTAGTTGGTCGTTGTCTGCATCACTTACCTCCCTACGGAACGTAAACATATCCGTTGCCGTCAACCTGTGCCTCGTTGATGCTATCAACGTCAAGGCTGGTGGCTCGGGAATAGTTGGGCTTGAACTCGGGGTCAATGTCGAAGGGGTCAAACAGGTACTTCCCCCACACGGCAAGACCACGGACGCTAAGACCACACTCGGAGAGGTCAGCAACCGTCATGTCACGCTCACGGAGTTGCTTGACGGTGATGCTATGAACGGTAACGTCACGGAACATGTCACGCATGGCTTCAACCGTGTTGGTCATGTAACCATGCTGGCAGTCCCAGTCAACGGAACTGTCCTCGAACTGCTCCAAGAACTGGTCTAGGTGAGCGTACAGTTCCCTGATGCGCTCGTCAATGTACGCCTTGATGTTCTCAAGCTCGTCCACAACGCTCTCGTCATGGTCTAGTATCTCGTTTATCTTGGCTGCAAGGTCGTTGCAATACTTCTGCATCTTGCTAAGCAGCTCGTAGTACGAGAGTTCGTCACTGTATGCCGCTGGCAAGACCTTAGCCACATGGTAGCCGTGGAAGTTGCGCACCTTGTCGATGTTGTCAGCCATTGGTTTCCTCCCCTCTAGTAGAGACCGAAGAACAGGGTTTCAAGAGCCTTGATAACCTCCTTGTCCACGTTGATGAAGGTGGAGCGGTACTTGGTTAGAAGGTCTGCGGGAGACACACCATCATAGCCAATCCAATTATCGTGCCGCTCGCCTGTCGTGTCAACATCTTTGTTGTGGTCGGTGTCCTGCGTCTCGTTGGTGTCGAACGTGGTGAGACTGTCGCGCGTACCCTCGTGCGAGGTCTCGTCCTGCCCACCAAGACCAGTGTCACGCACGCGACCAATGTCCCCAACGGTGGTGTCAGACCCAGACTGCTTTGTAGCCTTGTTCTCGTTGCCCGTGGTCGTGGTGTTCTTGGTGTCGGTGCCACCAGCCTGCGAGACCGAGTGAGTGGTCTTGCCATACGTCATTGTATCGTCGGAGTTCTGCTCCTTGTCGATGTAGGTAACGTCACTGGCATAGTTGAGACCCTCCACGCCACCGTTGCTGATTTGGTTCATCGGTGTGTCGGAGTGAACGTCACGCTCGTGGGTTGAGCCTGCGCGCTTGGTGTCCTGCCCACCGTCCTGACCATCAGTGGTGTCAGTGCGACCGTAGTGCTTGGTCTCGTTCTCGGTCTTGTTGAACGTGTCGGTCTCGTCAACCTTCTTGCCGTAGGTGGTGGTGTCCTTGGTGTCAGTGTCCTCCGTCTGATGCTCGGTCTTTCCGTACTTGGTGACCTCCTGCTCGTCAAACGTGGTCTTGGTGTCCTCTGTACCACCCTTGTGGTCTTTCATGTTCGTCTTAGCCTTGGTGTCCTCTAGGCTCTTGTAGAAGTCATCAAGTGTGTAAGACTTGTTGGTGATGGGGTTAATGTCAATCTGTGTAGAGAGGTAACGCTGGTTGAAGTAGGGCATTTCCTCGTTCATGGTGCGCCGCATATAGAAGCGGAACTGCGCGATGGTCTCAAACCCTATCTCACGAAAATAGAAGTGGTCAATAATCTTGTCGTTGAGCAGTGGTCTGTAGCTCTCGTCAAAGATGGGGTACTGGTCAAGACCCAGCATCTTGTAGCACTCACTATAGTCAGTGGTGCCAGTGTCACGTTGCCGCTGCTCGATTGGGTAACGGAGTTGTGTGGTGTAGTTACTCATGGTTCACTCCCTCATATCCAGTGGTGTCTTGGTCAATGTCGATGCCTGTGTTACCAACACCCATGCCAGTAGTAGGCTCGTAGGAACTGTCGTTGGCACGAATGTAGATGCCACTGCGGAAGGTAACGTCAACGTCAAGACCGAACAGCTCGTTGATTTCCTTGCACGCTTGCTGCCTTGCCGTGAGCCTAGTGAAGCGCATAGCCTCAACGTCACCCATGCCACGCAAGACCTCTGCACTAATCAGTCGCTCCTTCTTGTCGGTGTTGGCACCCTCAACACCAAGGAATGTCATGCACTCGGATATGTACCTACGCTTGAGCCTGTCCATGTCCTCACCCACGAACGGTGTGGTCATGTCAAGCACCTCAACATCTTTGAGGTTCATGTTCTTGTCCACTAGAATTGTGTACACGTTGCCCATGACCTTTGCGACAAGGTTCCTGAACGACAACTTTTGCTTATCGTCAGTGCGCATAATCTTTGGAGCCTTCTGGTTCATCACGTTAATGTCGATGGTGCGGTCAATCTCCGCGATGCGCCGCGCGTACAGGCAGATGGTGGGAAGAACAGGCGCACGAAGGCGGTCGTTGAAGATGATAACGGAGTTATCGTCAGTGAGCGTCTTGAGGAAGCCGTTGGGAGCGAACACCCTCCTTTCCTCGGGGTAGTTGTATATGTCCCACTTGCCAGTTGCCACACCCTGAAGGACAGCGTAACCCTCTGGCGCACGTCTCTTCTCGTCATACTTGAGGTCATCGTCATGGAAGAAGATGCAGTAACCGTTGGTGAGCAGCCACAGCTCCAACATACGCTCGTCCACGCCATCGGGAAGGTTGTGCCACTCGAACACGGAAAGTGCTATGTCCAAGAAGCGGTACAGCCAACTCATGTAGGACACGTCATTGAGAACCACGTTCTCGTTGTCCTCGTTACTGTTACCAAGACCAGTCTGCCAGTTGTGACCCTGTGTGAAGTAACCACTCCAAAGGGTGCCAGGCATACCAAAACCGTTGATTAGCATACTCTACCTCCTACACAATCTCGTTGCTAAGACCGTAGTTGCCCACGTCACCAGTGTGCCAGAAGGTGATGCCAGCATCAAGGCACTCGTTAATGACTGCCAGCCTGTCGGCGGGAATGTCACCACCAACGTTGGCACCCACAGTCTTGACGTAGTTCCAAGACCTGCGACCAGTGATATTAGGCACCTTGAGAACGTCAACCTCGTAGCCGAACTGGTCGAAGAAATCGTCAATTGACGATGCGAAGTCCTCCCTAAGACTGATGTTCCTGAACTCGATGTTGTTCAGACCAGCGATGAACATTGAGTTTGACGATGCGACACCTGAAAGTTGGTTAGGCACCTTTGACTGCGCCTCAATCTCCTTCTCGGTCTTTCCGATGTTCAGACCAGCGTTGGTCGCAACGCCAAGACCAGCGAGGGCGGGAAGCACGGCAGCGGCAGCGGCACCACCAGTGGCGATGGTTACCAGAACACCAGCAACGGCAGCGATAAGACCACCAGCAAAGCCTACGTAGTTCATCAAGTTCTGCTGGTCAATCCTGCTGGCGTTCTGCGCAAGCCAATTGCTGTACGACCCCTTGTACCACGAACACTGCACAGACACTGGGTAGCTTGCAGCCATGCTAGTACCACTATCCTTGTAGTTGGCTGGGTAGAACACTACCGAGCCACTAGGCTCCATGCCCCACTTGAAGTAGAAGCCTAGGTTGTTGCGGTTTGAGAACGTGCCGTCTCCACCGAACTTCTCGAACTGGTAGTCAACACTTACACCGTTGTGGTCTGTCACGTTGAGGTACGAGTACGGATAGGTGAGCAACTTCTTGTTACGTGGCACATAGCCATTACCACATGTGTGTGCAAAGCTCCACGTCTGAAGTGTGGTGTACTCACCAGCACTCTTGATAATCCTATGGTTGCTATCAATGCTAACCCCAAGAGATGGCATCATGAAGATGGCGCAGATGGCATCACCAGCACCACACAGTTGCAAGTTGTCAAGGAAGTGGCTAAGCACAAGCACCTCACGTTGGGTGAAGCCAAACGCACAGGCACCTTGCAACACACCATTGTACCAACCGCCGGGCGCAGGTTCCTGTCCATCAAAATCTTCCTTGACGTGTGACACAAAGTAGTCACTCTGTCCTGGCTTAAACTTGGGAACAGCCGTTGTAAGAACAACGACAACCCTACTGTTAAGGTCGCTCTCGATGTGACCGTCAACACACTCCTGCTCAACTTGAAACGCTGGCTCTGCGAGAATGTGCTCGCCAATCTCGTCACTGTCAACGTGCTCACGTGCCACGAAGCAGGCGTGCCAGTCAATGTCTCCACCCCACGTCTGCCACACGTCCTCGACAAGATGGAGAAGCGTGGTGTTGTTGCTTATGTAGGTTACAGATGTGACAAAGCAGCAGAAAGCCTTGCCGCCGTTGTTGTACACAACGTAGTTGACACCGTAAATATCATCGGCGTTGTACGGCACCTTAATGTCACTGTCCTGCCTGATGAACGTGTAGTTGTGCGTTGTGCTTACACCCCATGTGCCAGCAATGGCAGAGGGGTTACCCATGACACTGTGGCACACGTGCTTGTAGTCGGGGTTCCAAGGTACCTTGCAGAGTGTAACGTCACCCTCTGGTGCAATCATGTTTACCTCCTAAAAGAAAAGGGGTAGGGGTACAACCCCTACCCCAGTCGGCGTGTATCCTAACTAGCTCTAGGAAGCGACCACGGTAATGGTGGCGGTACCAGAGACAGCAGGATTGTCGATGCTCGTGGCAGTGACAGTAAGCTCGGTGCCAGCAGGCTCGGTCTTGGCAACCTGAAGAACACCACCGTTGATGCGGGTGGCACTCTTGGTAGCACCAGAGAGCGACCACGTGACACCATTGGCAACCATGCCAGTGCTCGTAACCTCGGCAGTGAGGGTAAGGCTACCACCCTTGGCAACGTCAGCGGTCGCGGGGTCAACCTCAACGGCAGTGACAGACCCCTCGGTGGAAACGAGGGTGACACAGTTGGCGAACGGAGACATGGAGAGGGTCTTCCACACGTGGAGCCAGTAGTTCATGTACAGACCCTCACCGTTGGGAACGTTGTCCATTTCCATGAGGTTGTCGAAAATCATGAAAATGTCCTTGTCCGCGATAACGGCACCGATGGTGGCAAGCTTAGCCAGCTCGTCATTGGTGAACGGGGTGTAGTCGCTATCGTCACCGAACAGCTCTGCAAGTCGCTTGGTGTCGTGCTTTGCGAAACTGTCAATGAGGGTCTTGTGACCAGTGAACGAAGCCTTGTCCATGTTGAAGGCGGCAGCGAGAACGGTAACGTCAACGCGAGCGTCAAGGTCGGTGTCCATGAACACGTACTGACTGTCCTTGGCAGTGGCGTTGTACACACCCGCCTGATTGTAGCTAGTGGACAGGAACTCCATCTTGTTGGAGATTGCCTTAACGTCAGAGACGAACGTGGGCAGGTCGGCGTTGGTGGAGAACTGCGTGCCCTCGATGCCGGAGCCACCGTTGAGGATATAACGGCACAGCATATACTTCATGGTGATGTACTCGTCATAGTTGGCACCAGTGTACATAGCCTGTATGCACTCGTTGATAAGGTTGGTGATACCCTCCCACGCGAGGAAGGCAGTGCGCAGTTGTGCCTGCGAGACGGTGGTCTTGTAGAACTTCTGGTAGTTCAGCTTGTGAAACGCACTCTGAACGTTGGGGAACTCGCGACGGAAGATTTGCTCCTCTGCCGTGTCGGGGTCAAAGCTGTGAACGTTGGCGATGTTGACGAAAATCTCCTCGATGGTCTCACCCAGCTCAAGGGTGCCACGCTTGAACTGCGCCCAAGGGTTATCCCACGTCTTGGACGTGATGATAACCATACCGATGCGGTTCATGAGGGCATCGACAAATGCGTTGCGGTAAGGCTTGTACTCGGTGATGACCTCACCAATCTTATGGAGAGTGTTGGTGTCATCAATGTTGGCAATCTGAATAGCCATTCTCTACTCCTTTACCTCGTATGCCAGTCCTTCCTCGACTAGCTTCTTGGCGATTTCTGGGCAGTCGTTGATTACAACGTTAAGAACTTCCTTGGGGTTTGGCTTCTGCTTTCCAGCGTCAAGCACCCACTTCTCAGGCTTCTTGGGCATTTCTACCCCTCCTTCTTTGTGAACAGTGTACGAACGTCATGTGCCATTGTGGCTTTGGGTGTGGTGTCCTGTGGTTGCGGGTTGGTGTTCTGCTTGGCAGACTGCAACACGTAGTCAGCGTACTTGGAGCGCACGTCAAGAACCTCCTTGTTCATGGTCTCAACTTGCTCAAGCGCATCGTCACGCTGCTGTGCCGCAGTGTCGCGCTCACTCACTACACTGTCATAGTCGGCACGTGACACTACATCGGCTTCCGTCATGCCCTCCTGTAGTTCCTCAACCTCGATGAACGGCATACCCTTTCCTTTCTCTTGGCTGGTGGCTATGTCTCCCTACCACCATTCTACTTGAACGACAACATTGTTTCAACAAATGTATAAAAGTCTCTATCATTGTCGAAAACAGTGTCAAACACTTTGGTCTTAGTATCGTTGTCTATCACTTCCAAACGTGCTGGTGTGTTGGCTCCCCCTAACTCAACGCGACCAACGATGTGAGGGCGAGACTTGTTCTTCCAAACCTTAATCATGGATTGCCTCCCAGAAATCGCTACGTCCAACCTCGGTGATGTAAACGCTAAGCCTGTAGAGCAACCAGTCCTCACGTGTCGGGGTGGTACCCATCTGCTTCACCCTGCGAACACTGTCGTTGATAATCTTCTTTGCTTCCTCGGGGCTGAACACGCTAAGGTAATGTGTGGTGTCCTTCACGGTGAAAGCAAAGTAAGGCTTGCCCCAGTCCTTTGCGAACGTGTTCGGTATCACGAAGGCGAGGGTATCGTCTCCGTTGTCAACACCAATGGTAATCATATGCTACTCCCTAATCTGGAAATCATCTTCCACAAGCACGATACCCCCTGCAACGCGCTTCTGGTACAGCTTGCCGTGATACGTGGCACCCAACCTGAAGTTGTCGAACGTCACCTGACTGTGGCAGCGCGATGGCATACCAGCCACGTGTACCTCAAGACCATCGTCATACTCCGTGACATAGGTCTTTGCCCTAAGTGCCTTGATGTGCCTGAAGTGACCCTCGTCCTTCCACGCACCCAGCCGCACATCGTCAATGTCAATGTCGATTGGGTCAAGACCAAGCACCTTCACACTGTCCGTGTCGCTGTACACGAACCTGTCACCACATGACTGTGCCGTGGTGATGGTCTTGTACCTTGCCCAAGACGTGATGAACACACCAACGGGAAGGTACACGGGGTCACGCTCCGTTGGCTCAAGGTCAACGTAGCGCACAGCCTGTTCCTCGTTCAGCTCTGGTCTCCTAGACCTGACCTCCAGCATCGTGGCGAACTTGCCGTACAAGGAGTTGAGCATCAACTTGGCTATCTGCCGCTTGCCCTTGTTCCCCTCAAGCGTGGCATCGTTCTTAGCCTGCACCCACTTGTCCACGTACCTCTTGAACAGGTTGGTGGAAGCGTGGAACACGTACCCACCGTGCCATTGGACAACGGTAATGTCGTACTGCGCACAGATTAGCTCCCAGTCAACGTTGGTGATGGTTAGGGTAACCACACCGTCAGACTTGGTGATGTACTCGGTGGGCATGAAGCGGGTGTTGTGCTTGAGTTGGATACAGGGAATGTGGTTGTCCTTGACCGTGAACTCGCAACTCACCTGCGCCACCCACAGAGGGTAGTCATTGTCCACGTGGTCAAAGGGTGAGCCACCGAACTGCTTGGGGTAACCGTAGGGCAACAGTTGTCCGTCAGTTGCCGCCATCACAGAGGGGTACAGGGAGTTAACGTCAAAGCTCATGCCCTCACCCATCAGCCTGCCAGCGTACTTGGGGTTGACGTAGGTGAAGCCACCACGGTACGCCATGCGAATGAACTCGTCCTCAACCTTGGACAGCTTTGGGAAGTGGTGGCGGAAACCCTTCTCACCACCAATGAGTTTCTTGTAGTTGCTCAAGGCACATGAGCCAATGGTCATCTTGTTAAGACCACTCTCGAACACGATAGCCAAAGCCTGTGCGTCAATCACCACGTCACGTCTGATGTATTCCTTCTCTGCATCAGTGATAACGTGACCTACCTCACGCTTGGCTGTGTAGTCAAGGTCTCCCTTGCCAATCTCAAGACCAAACGCCTTGGCTTCATTGGCGATGGACAGTGGAATGACCTTGAGACTATCCCAGAAGGTGACACTGTGACCATGACCCATGTTCACCCTCATGCTGTACACTTGGTTCATGTCAGAAATGACAGTGGTGAAACCCTTGTCGTACTTGGGGAACCTGCCTTCCTCCCATGCGTATCCGTTCTTGAGCATGAAGTCAAACATGAAGGAAATGTCAAACGCAAGGTTGTGGAAGTAAATCTTGCAATCAGGCAGAGCAGCAATCACACTAAAGAAGGTCTCGATGCTGTTACCGTAGATTACATTGTCTGTGTTGTCCACGTCACAGATTGCCCATGCCCAAACACGGCAATCGTCTAGCTCGGTAGTGGTCTCGAAGTCGGCAGTGTATGTTTTCAACTCTTCCTCACCTGCCAACGAAAACCAGTCGGTGTTGTATTCTAGTTCGTAAAACCTATTGTAAGAAGCCATGTTTATAACAACCCCTTAGTTGCAAGAGCAAACTGCTCGCTGATTGGTGCGTAGTCCATAGCACCGTTTAACATAGGAATATCATCAACATCGGCACGCTCGTACTCAATGCCGTGCCTGTCCGCTATCTTCTCCCATGCGTCACGCGCCCTCTGTAGCCTTGGCATCAAAGGCGAGGTAACGTCACTGTACATATACTCTATTGAGCCTGCCTCCATTTCAGGGTCAGTGTCTATCTCATAGTAGATTTGCTCTAGTTCCTGTGGTGTCAGCTTCTCCTTCAACTTGGAGATAATGTCTACAATCTCCCTTGAATATGGATTGTCGGGTGTGGCTACATCAAGCACGTTTTGGTACTGGTCAAAATAGTTGTTCAACCTGCCACGTCCAACCCTGTCTGGTTGCACACCCTTGACTAGCTGCTCTGGTGTGCGCATATAAGACGTTGGCGTAACATCAATCTGCTCACCAAATCGCTCGATGAAAGGCTTCTCGTCCTCGCGCACGCTGGTAGACCTAAGCATTGTTGGTGGTGTTATAACCCCACGGTCGCGTAGCTTCTGTATCTCACGCTCGTCAGAGGGTGTGAGACCAACCGTCTCATAGACCTTGTGTCCACCCTGCCAAACGAAAACCTCATTACCCTTAGCATCATACTTCTTTACGGGTACACGTTCATAGTTGATACCGCGTTTCATTAACTCACGTTCAGCTCTCTGCCTAGCCTGTGACTGTTGAAGGTTGTTCTCCTTCACCATATACTTGGTGGTTATGCCTTCCTCGCCACCATTACCAGTCATGGCTACCACTTCACTAAGAGCGCCCTTCTTACCCTCACGTGTGATGCGGTTAAGCCTGCGTACCTCACGCTGGTAGTCTGCCCTAGTCTCAAACGATGGTATGTCGTCTAACACCTTGGGAACCTCTGGTACCTCTGGCACCAACTCACTCTTCCTGACAAGCTGCACGTTATCACCTGTCTGCATGGCTATGGCACGAGCGGCAGCATCAACAGCGTCACTAGCTTCCGTGATTGCAGTGAACATTTCAAGCAGCATACTAACTGATGGCTCGTAACTCATTTCTACAACCCCTCAATCACAGCAGCCATAAAGCACACACCCATCTGCGTGGGGTCAGTCACGAACTTGGTCGGCTCACCACAGTGGTCTAGGTCTACCCCCACCCTGAAACCACGTGTCTCACACATCATGTACCATTGGAGTATGGCTAGGTCTGATGCGTCAATGGGTAAGTGGAAACGTTTGCTCATGCTGTGCTTCAACCAGTCAATGCGTGCGTGTACACCATCGTCAAACTTGCGCTTGTGTGCCACGGACGAAAAGTAAAACCACATACCCATACGCTCGGATACGTGGTCGCTCTCACTAAGGTCATACTCTACTCCATACTTAGAGCGCATGAGTGTTACCTCCCTTCTACAGAATGAGGGTGGGAGCAGTCGCAACTCCCACCCTCGTTGCTAGCAACTACTAGGCATCAACCGTGAAGGTGAGCATCTGGTTCTTGCCGATGCTAACCTGCTTGACGGTGATGGGGAGACCGTCCTCCCACGTGGGCGCACCGAACACAGCGATGGCGTTCTTGAGGGCGCGGAAGATGCCGTTGGACACAGCCTGATACGCCTCACCCTTCATGTCGATAAGGACGGTGCGGGGAACCTCGGTGACCTCGTGGGTGTCCTCGTCCTCGATGGTGACCATCTCAACGAACACGTCACGAACGACAATCTTCTTGTTCACGTAGTCACCAACACGGTGCTGCGGGTTGTTCATGGCGTTGAACACAAGAGCCTTCTCCTTCTGGGTGCCTGCGCTCAACGAGCAGAACATATCCTTGCTCTCTCCCTCCATCTGGTCTCGGACGCTAACAATACCGTAGTTCTCGTCAGCCATAGTAGTCTCCTTTCTGGCTGTGTGGGTCACTGCCCGTTGACAGTGAGACTACCCACTAGTGAGGGGGTTGGGGTTACCAACCCCCTCCGTAGTGACTAGTCCTCGTCCTCGGTCTCGACCTCCTTGACGGTGCCGTTGGCGTTGCGCTCAACGGGGACGGAGTAGGTCATGAAGTCCTCGAAGCTGATGGCACGCACTTCCTCGCTCTCAATCTCGAAGCGCACGTCCTTCTTGGCGACCTTGAAGCCGACCGTCTTGAGAGCCTGATAGGCCTCCTGCTGGGTCGGGTGGGTGGACGTGAACAGGACACCGCCGACCTTCTCGACCTTGGCGGTCATGGTCTTGGGGTCAATGTCACCGACAACGAGACCGTAGGCGGTGGCGTGGACGATGGTGCGGGTGATGGCGTTCTTCATTTTGGTTTCCTCCAAATCGGTTGGGCTTTCCCTTGTCTGTATTGTCTCACGGACGGACGTCGTTTCACATAATCTTCATAAACTAATTCCAAAGGGCAACCTCTATCTGTTGCGCCTTGGGTCTGACGTGGGTGTCACCGTCAGTCGATGGTCTGACACTCCACCCATAGTACGTGCTGATAACCTCCAAGTCCTCGATGCGTTGCTGCCATAGCGTGATGCCGCTCATGTCTGCGTTGTCCCTACACCTCCTTAGCTGGTCATGATGGTGCCTGTACATGCTGATGATTGCGCTGCTGTCTATCACTCGTCAATCACCTCCCCCAGCTTGAACTCGTTCTTGTCAACGATGGTGGTCTTGAGAAACCTACAGATGGTCGTTGGCTCCCCGTAGCTCTTGGGTGGGTTGCGCACAATCTGAAACACATCTTCCAGCCTTGTGCATCTGCGTGTGTACCCCGTGTCGAACTTGACCACGTAGTACACCTTGCTCGTGCGTGACGTAACCAATGCTGTTCCTCCTGTCTCCCGTTGTCCGATGTACCACGCACCCCACATGGCATACGCTGTGCCTGTGTCTAGTAGTCGAAGTGAATGTCCCAGTGAGTGTCACGCGAGTAGGTGCCGCTGTAGTAGTGAAGATACACGGTTCCATAATCCGTGTCGAAGTGTACCCTCACCTTCTGCTGGTTGCCTAGGTCATACGAGCGTACCTCCAACACCTGATGGTTTGGGTTGAGTGAGACCTCCATGTTGTAGCCGCGCTCCATCATGAGTGTCGGTGTCCACCCCTGCGTCTTTGTGAGGTAGTCCAACAGGTCTTGGAACTGGTGCCGCTCGTACATGAGCGTCTTGGTCTCACCCCAGTCAATGCTCGGGTCAATGCACCAGCGGGTGCAGTTGGTTAGCAGCCACCAGTCAATGTCCTTGTACAAGTCCTTGAAGTCCTCGGTAGCTCCCATGTCATACCTCCCTTGTGTCGGTATGCCATGTGGGGTGCGTGGTCGTGAGTGGCATGGTGGGTGCAAGGCGCACAGTCCTTGCCGATGGTTACAGGTTCCTTCCGATAATGTCACTGTAGAATGTGTCCAGTATGTTGGCGTCCTTCCAGTTGTCAATGACTGCGTACTTCTTGACGTTCTCCTTGTCGCACTTAAGCTGAACGGTGTTCCACGACCTCGCCTTGGTGCGCCCGTGGCTGCACTCAAGGTACTTGATGGGTGTGTGGTCGGTCTTGACAAAGTACCTGCACAGGTCAAAGTACGTGTCCTTGTCGGGGTCGATGCCGCCGCCACAGTTGTGACCGTGGTAGCTGTAAAACCAGTGACCCCACTTGTCGGAGTACCAAGCGTACACGTCTCCAACCTTGAAACCGTTGCTGTTAGTCACGTCAACGCACACGTTGTCACGGTTGAGGTTGCCGCTCTCTGGTGTGGTGAGGTACTTGAGCGTCTTTACCGCCGCGATGATGTTGGCTTCACTTATCATGATGCACTCCGTCTCTGGTGTGCGCCTTGCACCCACCATGCCTGCCCGTAGCACCTGTGTCGTGGCACCCGTTGTCGGTTGCCTAGAAGTTGTCGTAGATGAAGTCGATTGGCACAAGGACGATGCCGTACAGCTCGTCCCCGTCCTTGAGAGCCTTGCGCAAGTCGTGGACGCTGATGTACATACCCGTGAGGTCGGACAGGAAGCGTGTGACCTGTCGCGTGGTCGTGCGGGAGAAGCAGTCAAAGTCCTTGCGCAGATACACCTTGCCATTGGCAACAATCCCAGCCATCGTGGTGGCGTAGCTGATGAAGCGTGCTGACTTAGGGTCTCCGTAGAGTTTGCGGGTCTCCATGTGCGCCTGACAAGCGTGGAACTTGTAGTCGTACTTGGTGAACTCGCCGTTACGGTAGTCAATCTTAAAGTCTTCTTGGTTAGCCATTGTGTCTCCTAACGTTGTCGTTAGGTGCCACGGCATAGGTGCTACGGGGTGTGCCTACCTAGTGAGAGCCACATCAGTTGTGTTGTCTAACGCTCCACGACCTCATAGGTGCAGGTCTTGAAGTCGTATATCAGCCTGTCATTGCATACGGTTGTGTTGCGCTTGAGCGTGAAAGTATCAAGCCTGTACGTATCTTCCGTCTTCTTGAGTTGCAGAACCGCACGGTAGGTGAGGTCTTTCGCATCTGCAAGCTTGGAAGTAACACTAACGATAGCGATACCACTCACGTTGCTACTGGTTAGGTCTGTCTCACTGACAGTGCAGAAGCTATCATCCATTCCGGAAACTACCTCATTAAGAGCTTCACCAAGATTGAACACCTCATCGCCAACGAAAGTCTCGCGCAGTGTGCTGAGAATTGATGTGAAAGCCATAAAGTGGATAGGGCTAATTACTATGCTAGTCATTAGTGTTACCTCACTATCTTTAGTGTGGCTCTCACTAGGTAGGCACGGCATACTATTCTAGGTTGTAGTACACCAACCAATTGTCAAAGAACAAACCATGTACCCACATTGTACTACGTGGGGTCGACTACCTTAGTGCTTGGTGTAGGGGTTGGTCTGTATCCCCTGTCGACGGTTACACCTTACACCCGTGGCGGGTCTGCACGGACAAGAAAATCGTGGTACCAGCGAACGG
>JAEIGA010006746.1_pt1 | contig 17471 bp, 25 predicted proteins | sample 9270691 | NCBI WGS metagenome assembly JAEIGA01 (sample SAMN17057246, study PRJNA624740) | gut metagenome | biome: biome; isolation source: fecal sample | host: Bos grunniens | place: China: Xizang | collected 2019 | reverse complement strand
TTCGCCATCTGACCGGGGTACAGTGCGAAACTGACCGGGCCGCGCACATTTACCTTACGACCGATATGAACATTGTCGGGCAGGTTGTTTGCTCCTGGATTGGGGTGCTTATTACCCTCGACAGGATTCTTCAAAATAATATACCAGTTTTCGGGTGCGGTAGCGAACAGATTGACGACTTCGCTATAACCACACTTTACAAAACTCTTACTCTTGGTGTCAAAGCGAACCAGTTTATCAGAGTTGGACAAACTAGTCTTGGAAGGTCCTACCCAACATACAACATGACCCTTGGTTTCGTCAAGGACGTAAGCATATTCATTAATGGAGAGGACTAAATCTTTTTGCATTTCAGACATAGGATTTTCTTTTTTCCTTTCTTATTTTTTCTATAAATATTATATCATATTTTTTTATAAAAATCAATAAAAAAGAAAAAATGGGAACTATCATTTGATAGTTCCCATGTAATTATTCTTCAACAGTGCGATTACGACGTTCATTCCATTCACGAATGTCATCATCATCAATTTTATGAGTTTTGCCATTTTTGCGAACACGCTGACCCTTTTTATATTCCTTATTTTCATTATATTCAGGATATAAAATAGCAACTTGCTCGGCTTGTTCGTCGGAAGCATTATTTTTCAAAAAGTTAATTGCATCAATAATTTCTTGAATTTCTTTACGAGTTTTCATTCTCTAATACCTCCAATTAACATTTCTAACAATTCTTCTGCGGTTGGTTTACCCATTTTAATAGTAACAGTTCCGTTTTTGTGAGAAATAATATCTCCTAAAACAGAAAATTCACTTTTATCATAGGTTTCAGTTTCAGTATGAGTGCCAATAGAAACCATTTCTCCAGTGGTTTCATCCTCCTCATAATCTTCAATAATATCAATGGTTACGACGCTCCAATTGACATCATCGGCGAAGACTGCCATAGCATCAGCAATATTCATTTGAGCAACGATATGACAAGATTCTCTGTTATCCCAATCAATGTCAGAAGAATGCCCGTAAACATCTGCAGGATAAAGAGTTTCATTTACTTTAATGTACATCATAAAATTACTCCTCCTTTTTTAATAAATCTAAAAATTCATAAATTCCCATACAAGGAATAATTCCAGCCATTTTATCTCCCATATAAGCATTTCGCATTACATCATTGTATTGTTCTGCCAATAGTTCAGGAGAAATATCTTCCTCAAAGGATTGATAAACTTCTTGATAGTATCTTTTACACCATTTAAAATTGGCTTCTGCATGCTCGGGTGCGCGAGCAACACATTCAATATAATATTGATAAATATTTAACATACAACCAACTGCCCACATGGTAATAAAACCATTATAAGGATTACGCTTTTTGGCTTCTTTAACAGCATAAATCATATTTTCAACATAGCCATAAAAACTATCCCTTTCGGAACCTCCATAACTATATTGACAATCATTAATACGAGTAATGCTGTTAAGATTTTCGTGCCAATAATAAACTTTTGCAGGAATAAAAGCAATTTGTTCTTGTTCATTAGAACATAAGCGACAAATTGTATTAAAACCATTGTCTTCATTAGCACGAGAAGTTTCATGGAAACGGATATTGTATTTATCAATAAAACTGCGCTTATACATTTTACCGAACATCCATACCATATCTTGATCATGACTAATTAAGAGAGGCCCCTCAGCGCCTTCTGGCAATATTTTATCATGGATTTCATCAAAAGAACCCACACTCATAACATTAACAGGATTTTGAACAATTGCGGTTTTTAGGGCTCTTAACGCCATAGTGCCATTAAAAGTGTCGTCTGCATCAATAAAAGTAATAAGGCCATTTGATGTATGATCAATGCCATATTGACGAGCCACTCCAGGCCCACCATTTACTTCATAACGTAGAATATTAATTTTTAATACAGATTTAAAATTATCTGCAACAACTTGATAATTTTGTTGAGTAGAAGCATCATCAACAATTGTGACTTCTAATTCTTCAACGTTATCTTGACAAGCAATACTTGCCAAGCAACGGAATAAAATATTATCAGATACATTGTATGCAGGAATGATAATATCAATATTATTATTATATTTTTTAATAGCCATTTTTTCTCCTTTATCTCTTATATTATATTATATATTTGGGGTAATTTGTCCCTGGGGTGCTATATAAATTCCAATTTTATAAGTACTATTTATATATTTCCAAGTTAATTTATTTGATGAAATATAATCTTCTGTCCAAGTTAGAGCTGTAGAAATGCCATATGTTGCATTATTTTTTAGAGCAGTAAAAATATTGCCACTATTGCTTGCGACTTGAAATTTTAGCCAAGACGTATGACTAGAGTTATTATGTCCATAGAAGCTTTGGTATAAATTAATAGCACTGTTAGCCGCTCTAAAATCAAAGGCAATATTTTGAGTATTCTAAAAAGCATTTTTAAAAGCATAGGCCATATTTGTTACTGAACTGGGAATAATAACAGTTTGAGTAGTGGTTGTTCCCAATTTTGCACAATTATAATAAGCATATTGCATATTAATTACTGAATCTCCAATGACTGGAGCGCCTATTAAATTTTGGCAGTTATAATAAGTATATCGTAAATCAGTAACCAATCCTCCACAAGCAGAATAACCATTTAATTTATAACACTCTCGATAAGAGCCATACATATTGCGAGCGTTATATGGACAAACTGCACTACCTGTCATATTATAACAATATCCATAAGCATAGGCAAATTGATTAACAGAATCGCCGCTGAATGCAGGACCTTTAAAATTATCACAAGAATAAAATGCATAATACATATTAGTTAAATTGACAGTATTTAAACGATTAACATAAACATTAATTAAACTATCATGAGCGTAAAACCAATACGCCATTGAAGTAGGGTAGGTCGGTCTCATAAAATCAACATAATTAAATTGAGTCCGCGAACTATACCATGGAACTGTCGTATAGCCAGTGTGATTAATAAAAACGTTGGTTTTAAAATTAGTATGATTAGTGGCTTCAATAGATTCAGATGAATTCCAAAAATGTAATCCTTTAACATCTTCATTTAAATAGGCCATATCAGCCTTATATTGAATATAAGTTTCACCTAATAAATGAATATTTTTAGTAGTATTATAATAATAAGTATTATTACCTTTGGTCCAAGTAATGGCTGTACCAGTAATAGAATTATCGGCAGCGGTACCAGCTATAAATTTATTCCATGTATTTGTATTCGGATTTAAATAAATATTTAATCGAACGGCATTATTATGTCCCTCAAAGCAGTTTCTTATATCATTAATATTATTTGCAGAAATAATTGCAGTATGTATATTAGGACAGTAAGCATAAGTGCGATAAAAATTAGTGACCTGGGGTCCACAAACTGCAGGACTTTTCATATTAGAGCAACTATAATATGCACGATACATATTTGTGACATTGTTGCCGCACTAATATGCGCCTGTTAAATTAGAACAGCAGTCATAAGCAATAGCCATATTAACAACATTATCACTGCAAGAAGCCTTGCCTATTAATTTAGAACAATATCCATAAATACCGCGGATATTATTTGCTTCAGGAGGAACTGTTGCCTCACCAGTTAAATTATCACAACAATAATAAGCTACGGTAACCGCTGTTGTAACTTTTGGACCAAATACAGGAGTGCCAGTAATTTTACCGCAGTCATAATAAGTGCCAATCATAGAAGTTACATTTGGTCCGCTCACGGGCTAACCTGTCATATTATAACAATTCATATAAGTATAAAGAAGGCTTGTAACTTTATTTCCACACACAGGGGAGCCAGTAATATTGTGGCAATCGCAATAAGTATATGACATATTTATTACATTTTCTCCACACCAAGGAGCGCCTTTTAATTTATTACAATCAACAAACATTCGTCTCATATTGGTTATAGCACCAATATTTAAGTTTGTTGTGTTAAAAGAAGTTAAATTATAACAACGATTGAACCAGTTTGCAGTATTTGTTGTAGTAATATTGTCAGTAAAAATGACTGATTTAATACTATTTGCTTGAGAATACCAAGGACGAGTATCTCCATTGTAACCAGTATTGACCCATCCAGTATAACTTCCAACTAGATTCGCGGTAACATCTACTGCATCATTTGGTTGAAATTGTAAAGTGCCATTATTATATAATTGTGCTGTATATACATTACTTACCGGTTGAGTAAAATTAATATAATTTACGCTAGAACCAGTGTTATATTTACCATATGCAATAGTATTAATAGTAGAACCAGTATTGTATTTACCACCGGTAATAGTGTTAACACTACTACCGGTATTGTATTTCTAAGTAGTCGCCATTATCTCTTACCCCCTTAAGTGTAATACCAAATAATGGCACCAGAAGCAGGGGTGCTAGTAGAAGTAGAAGCAACAACACTGTGAGGAACGGTCATTTTAATTGTGCTACTAGAAATGGTAATACCAGTACCTGCAGTATAAGAGCCTGCTGCGCCAGTTGCTCCTTTTGGTCCAGTAGCGCCAGTAGCACCTTTAGCGCCAGTGGGTCCAGTCGCTCCCGTTACGCTTGTTCCTGTAGCGCCCTTCGGTCCGGTTGCTCCTGTGGCACCAGTTGGACCAACACTACCTGTAGCGCCCTTCGGTCCGGTTGCTCCTGTGGCACCAGTTGGACCAGCACTACCTGTAGCGCCCTTCGGTCCGGTTGCGCCAGTAGCACCTTTCGCACCTGCAGAGCCAGTATTACCTTTTGCAGCAATAATATGGTGTCCAATACAATCTCCAGATAAAGTGGTTCCACCAGATGAGCCAGTGTAAGAATATATTGCAATATGTCCTTTTCCACCATCGGTAGAAGTACCAACAACTAAAAATAGATCTCCTACTCTAAATCCAGTATTAGAAGTATTAGACCAATTTTCTGTATGACCAACTTCTCCATATGTAGTCCAATTAGCCTCTGTAAAAGAGGGTCTATCAACAGTTGCTTTAATATAATAACCAATTGCGCCTTGAGACCCTGTCGTACCAGTTGCACCTTTGGGTCCAGTACTACCAGTTGCGCCCTTGGCGCCTGCCGTTCCAGTTGCTCCTTTAGGTCCAGTAGCACCTGTGGCTCCAACTGCACCAGCGGTACCAGTTGCACCTTTAAGACCAGTTGCACCCTATACACCTTGAGAACCAGTTGCACCTTTAAGACCAGTTGCACCCTATACACCTTGAGAACCAGTCGCACCCTTAGGTCCGGTACTACCAGTTGCACCCTACACACCTTGAGAACCAGTCGCACCCTTAGGTCCGGTACTACCAGTTGCACCCTATACACCTTGAGAACCAGTCGCACCCTTAGGTCCGGTACTACCAGTTGCTCCTTTAGGTCCAGTAGCACCTGTAGGTCCCTAGCCTTCGGCGCCCCAATAAACTGTAGTGCCGTTGGTTCTTAAAACCTGTCCAGCAGTACCGGGACCCAAAGTGGTACTGCCAGAAGAAATTGGGGCTTTTAAATAACGAAATTGGACATCGCCCAATAGAGCAGACTTACCTAATACAAGTAAATCATTTAATTGCGCCATTTCTTATGTCTCCTTTCATCTTAAATTTCTAAAAATCTAAATGCCGAAACACTTTTTTCATTTAGAATACTCATTTTTACATTTAAAGGTAAAGTATCTAATCTTATCCATAATTCTGTTTCTTGGACGGCTACGTTGGGACCTGGAATTGCTCCGCTCCACGCTTCTGTTGCACCAATAGCATGGAACCAGTTAGAATGACCAACTGAACCAGACAAATAACAACTCGTAATAGCAGTTTCTTCACTATTTTGACGAGTTAAGCCACCCCAATAATTTGTATTAAAGTCAATCTGTATTGCAGAATATCCAGTGGCAGTTAAAGTGCTGTCCGCAGTTCCCTTATATTCTTTACAGGGATTGTTTGTCTATTTCCATCTATTACATCCAGTTGAATAAGAAGGATAAGTTAGCATAAATTCATATTTTCCATCAGTTGCTTTTAACTAATCTAATAAATATAAACAACTAAATTTATTGGCAGTGTCTGTTTTCATTACTTCATCATATGTTGTAAATAAAACAGTGCCACTTTGATTATTATGATAAAAAATACGACCCCAAGCGCTATTGTCAGATAATAAGGTAGTAAATTTAACATTATTTAGTATACCTCGTTCATTAAAAGTGTCAGCAATAAAAACGCCATCTTTATTAATTTTAGCATCATCAACTAATTTTTCATTAAAGGAATAGGTTAATAGAGTTCCATCATTAGCAACAGAACCTGCCGCACCATATAAAGCAGCAATATCATCTGCTGACAGGGCAGTAGCATAAATTCTTACGTCAGACATTTTACCTGTAAAATAAGGTGTGCCAGGAGTAGTTGCACTGCTTGTGGCCTCCGCACCAATAAAAATACCATTTGATGCATAGTAATATATCGGAGTTTTAGTTGTGTATGCGGCGTTCGTATTTTTTAATTTTCCATCTATATAGATTTTTGAACTATACCCATCATAAGTGCCAGTAAACATATGCCAACCTGCGGTATAATTAGCAAAAGTAGTTGTATCAACTACGGTTTTATAAGTATTGGAACTTGCACCCGTACCAAGGACAAAACACATTTTTGAACTTGATGGCTCAAAATTCCATCCTCCGCCTTCAGTGCAAGATATGGCTCGCATTGGAGCACTTCCATATAGAGACCAATCATCCATATAGCCCCACCAATTTACTGTGATAGCGTCGCGCACCATAGCATGGCGGCCGCACGCAATAGACTATGCGCCAGCGAATACGGCAGAACGTTCATTGCGACCAGTTGTCGCAGCCAATTCAATAGTGCCATTAACTGTGCCATGATGATTATATCCAGAACTGTCATCGCCCACAGTAAAAACTGTTTCACTCGCCCCTGGGTTATAGGTAGTTTCTGTCGCACCTTTTTCCAATTTTAAATTAGTAATTTTTACAATAGCAGCAGTGCCAGAGGTACTTGAACCATTGTTATCAAATCTAATATATCCAGTTCGATCGTCAGACTTTGTGGTAAAAGTCCAAGTCAAATGAAACCACTCATTGCGTACGGGAATGGTTTGACTTTTATTAGTGACATGACTACTACCCGCATATCCCGTACCGGTTTGAGGACTCGCTTCAGTATCAGACAACCAGAATGTTTCAATAGATTTAACATAATCATTGACCCATACATCACATGAAAATGTATATTGAGTTGATTGGCTTACTACTGGAGAACGAGAGGAATAAATATAAGTTTCGCTTGTTGCTGTAGTACTACTCTAAAAAACATTTTGCTCTAAAATATTATCATATATAATAGAGCAAGTACTAGGAACACCAGCCAATCCAGTTGTATTTGCGGGGTTGTTTGTATTTGTTAATAAATTGTTAGTACCACCGGCAGATAATTTATAATGTGCCACTAAGCCCTAACTAATCTATTGGATTTCTTTAGCAGATAGGCAGTGATCATATAAGCGCACATCATTTAGATAACAGGGTGGACGATATGAAGCATTGCCAGAATGGTCGGTTGACCAGTCAAATAGTCTAAATGGACGAGCGACAGCATTATCGCCATAAGTGATTGAAGTGCCATAACCAACAATAGTTTCTAATTTGCCGTCAATATACATTCTATATTTAGAGGCTGAGCGATCATAAGTTAAACATAAATGATGCCAATCATTATAAATATTGGTTGTGCTATAATAGGTCATATAGGTTCTGTTAGTTCCATCACCTGTATTTATGCTCATGCGATAATCTGTATCGCTAACATATTTCATAGTAATGCCACCACCGCCGCTGTTATGGCCATGTTGAGTAATGATACCATTGGCAGAATTATTAGTTCCGTAACCAGTAACCTTACACCAGCAGCACATTGAGAAATCGCCACTTAATGTAAAGTTAATATCGCTTGTTATATAATCTGCGGTATTGGCAGTTTTTCTGTAATAAGCAGACTGCGCAGTTTTGCCATCAGTGGTTGTGGCTAATCCACTACTGGAATTAACCAATTTGAAGGTTGCATTGGATAACCCATAATTATTTAAATTGCCATGTAAAGGCAACCAAACTAATAGGCTCACACTTTTCCCTCCTTCTTTTTATTTTTACAAAATAAATATACCATAATTTTTTATAAAAGTCAAATAAATGTCGAGGTAAGATGAGTTGTCTTACCTCGACACAGTTAATTAACTAAAAATAAAATCTAAACTTTCAGTGGCAGCAGTATAAGTTAAAGCTACTTTACTAGCAATACTTAATGTAGTATGTGCAATATTAACCTTGCTACCATCGTCAGTAATTGCGCTGTTACCTATTTGATTGGCGGCTGTAAATTTGGGAATATAATTAGCAGTGCCGGCACCAGAAGGAATTGGTCGCCAAGATTGCCAAGTACCATTATTCTTGCCTCTTACAAATAGATTACCATTGCGATAATCTTGCGCGATTTGAGTTACCCAAGTAGCGCTATAAGCCTAAGCCCATAAAGAGCCATCATCAGTTGTAGCGCCCAAGGATTGAGCAGGGCCATTAGAGGTATAATAACCACTAAAATTATAAGTTACATTATTACAATTATGTTCACCATAACTTTGATTACCAACTGTCCAAATGGTTGCCGCAGGTTTGCCGCCTGTGAAATATACAGGATTATTAATTGCTCCAGCATTTGTGCCTAAAGCAGTTGCAGTTGCTGCATTACCGCTAATATTAGCAGCAATAGTATTTGTAGATGGGTTAAGAGTAACTCCGCTATCAAAATAAGATGTTGTAGTTGCCGTGGCTGTTTGACCATTTGGTGCTAATAATAGTGGATAAGCAGCGTTAGAAGTTGTAACTGTTTGAGTTACTTTAGTATCGCTATTAGAGTCATTGGCCCAATATATTGTTGAGCCATTACTTTTTAATACTTGACCACTACTACCTGTGCCATATGTAGAGCCTCCAGAAGAAGTGGGTGCCTAAATTATATTAGTTTTCACACCACCTGTTGCAGTAAGAAGTCCACTTAAAGTTAAAGTGGCTGGACTGGTCATATTACCAGAAGAATCAAATTTTAACGCGCTACTGGAAGTTGGTCCTAAATACAAGCAATCATCTGAAGCCACAGCCTAAAAGTAATAAGGTGTCTTTTTTGTACCATCGGACGATACGGCTTGAACACCAATAAGCGGATTGGCTTGACCAGTAAACATAATACGACCGACGCCTGTGCCAGATAGTCCAGAAGTACTAGTTGCACCAACAACCAAGCCACCAGCAATACATTGCACTCCAGTATCAGAATTACTAACATAGTCATCGCTCCAAGTACCATTACCAAGTAACATTTTTGCTTGCGCTCCGGCTGCGGGAGCAGGAACTAGTCCAGCCTTACCGGCCGCACTAGCAGTTGCCGCAGACATTGCAGGGGTGGTTGCGGTTGTTGCAGAGCCGCTAGACGGAGTTAAAGTCGTAACAAATGTATTGCCACTTAAAGCGCCACTTAAAGAATAAGTGGTATTAGTATTATCGCTTGCAGGAATTTTTACAGTTTTTGTACTAATGGAAGTTACTCGACCATATGCATCAACAGTAATATAAGGTACATTAAAAGTTGAGCCATATCCTGGAGTAGCATTTGCACTTGGACCATATGAACCTGCAGTTAGACCGCTCACAGTTGCCAGAGCAACAGCATCTGCCGTTACTGAAATACCCGTGCCTGCACCCACATTTAAAGTAATTGTTTCATTACTGCTTTGATTGGTAGTAAAATCGCCACCGGTCGTTAAACCATTACCTGCAGCAATTGTAATTGTAGCATTATTTACCGTATAGGTATGATCAACGGCAGTGTAGGTTCTATTTGTAACACTTGTTACACGACCATATTGGTCAACAGTAAATTGTGGAACAGTAATAGTCGCTCCATTTGAGCCACTAACATTTGCACTTGGTCCATAGGTGCCAGCAGTTACTCCTGATGTGGCTAAGCGAGCAACCGCAAGAGTACCACTTGAAATATTGCTTGCATTTAAAGAAGTTAAAGAAGCACCAGAGCCAATAAAATTCGGAGCCGTAATATCTCCAAAAACATTTACTGCACCGAGTAAATTAGACATACCAAGGACCAGTAAATCATTTAATTGTGCCATTGTATATTCTAGCCCCTTTCTTAAATTTCATATATTTGAAATGCTTGAAGATATTGATCTTCAAACACACTTAATTTTGTTAAAGAAGATAAGGTATCAATTCTTACCCATAATTCAGTTTCATATTGTGTTGAGCCGTCTGCTGCCGGAATACCTCCACTGAATGAAGCAATCTAGCCTATTGGAGCCCACCAGTTGCCAGCCGTATTTGTGGCATATATAGCAGAACCCTATGTTCCACTCTTGGTTAATGGATCTGAGTAATTACTCCAAGCCGTAGTAATTTTTACATGGCCTGTACCGCCTTTATGAGCCGCATTTGGAGAATTGGTTTGTTTCCAGCGATTGTATAAAGTTTTAGATAAAGAAGGGTAGGTTAGCATAAATTCATAATACCCATTTGTATCTTTAAATTTATCTACAATGCCCATTTTACTATACCGATTAGTTGTAGAGCAATTTGCCACTTCAGTTGCATTAGCAAAGAAAGTTTTATCGTTAGTAACATCAAGCCAATGTATGCGTGCCCAAGCACTGCCATCTGCGAGAGTTTTAACTTTCATATCGGCTATAAAACCAATTTCAGATAAATTTCCTGCGCGAATTAGTCCATCCGCACCCATTTTTAAACGACCAGGACTATCTTCATGATATTCATAAGTAATAATACTACCATCCTCCAGCATCGCAATACGTGATTTATATAAAATAGCAATATCATCAGCGCTTAAAGCAGTACTATATATACGAACATCGCTCATAGAGGTTTCTTTATTACCATATGTCGTGCTATTATAATTACCAATTAATAAATTGCTACTTCCTCCTGCGAGAGAGCCAGTGACGGATGTTGCATAACTTGTTAATTCAACGCCATCAACATAACGACGAATTGTGGCACCATCATAAGTTGCTGTAATCATATGCCATTGACCGTCTAAAATGGAAGTGTGATTAGTGGTTAAAACAGAACGAGAGCCCGCAACTTTAAAACCATTTCTAAACTTGCCACTACTATCAATAGAAAATTCATAATCGGATGCATTAAAACTTAATGGAATATGATAAGAACTATATCCAGTGGCTGTAGATTTAATCCAGCAACTCATAGTTATTTGATCAGTTGGCATAGTAAAAGTGCCACTTTTACCATAGTTGGAGCGACCATCAGTTATATAAATACAACTACTATTGCGAGCGCTATCGTCTTTTGGAACTAATGTGCCCACTGTGGTGCCATGTCTTCCATATCCAGAACAATCCATTAGAATTGAATTACGACTATCTTTAGTATAAGCGGTTGCGTGATCTTTTAATTCTATCTATATATTACGAACATAAGAAATGCCTTCTATACCATAATGACCATAAAAATAGAAAGAGCCACTAACTGCAGTGTTAATTGTATCTTTGGTGGTATAAGTATAAGAATATCTTTTCCAAGTGGTAGAAAGTGTAAAATTCTTTTGGCCATCGTGAAAAGCATTGCTAGTTCCACCGGTTATTCTGTAGTAATAACCTGAATTAATTGTCATGCCATCGACAGAGCCTTTTGCGTCAAAAGATACTGTATAAGTACCACCTGCGCCTATGTCATCTTGCAGACCCCCTGCTCCGCTAATACCAAGCCATCGACCACCTGCGCTAAATAGACTATTGATATTTGGGAATACCATAGTTGGTATTCCATCAATCAATTGCCAATGAGCATGATAGCCAATTTCCGCATTTTTTACACCATTTGTACTAACGCCACCGTTATAGCCGGCGCCCCACCCATAAACTGAAATTGCCTCAGAATGAAGGTTTTGATCCCAGGCATAGGAAGTTGTTATGCTAGTGCCAGGAGTTGGATAAGGGGATAAATTAATAGTACTCTCAACCATTTGATCTCGCAATGGAAGGTGAAGAATTAGCCCTTGACTAATTAATTTTACTTCTCTTGGAGTTAAACAATGATCATATACTCGGAAATCATTAATATAACGATTAGCACTATTATGAATAACAGGAGTTTCATAGGCAAAACTGGATGATGAACTTATGCCAGTAGCAGTTGCTTTTAATACACCATTAATATATACTTTCATTGTTGGATTTTGATAAGTAATACAACAGTGCGTCCATGTGTTCGCAGGGAAAACACCTGAGTACACACCACCCATAAAAGTTGTACTCGCAGCATCATTCATCCAACTTAAATGCAAATCATTTCCAGTTGGATAGGCAAAAATTGCAAATTTTCTATTATTGTTTTCTCCCATACCACTAGTACCAAAAATTTGGCCAGCAGTGGTATTAATAGGTTTGATCCAAAATGCGAAGGAGATGGCAGTATTGTTTAAAATAGAAGCAGTTTGCGTAGCTGTCCATTTAAGTCCACCAGTAGATAAGGCTTTTGCGCCAATCTTTCCTCCACTAACATAAGTGGGAGTGGTGGAGACAACTGGTGTCAGTTGTCCCACTCCATAATTTATTGTATTTCCATCAAGAGGATACCAAGCCTTTAAACTCATATGATAACCTCCTTAATTATATAAAAATTACATCCACACATTTATCAGTGTCATTGTATACAAATTGTACAGCGCTTTTTAATTGCATATATCCGTTAATGTTTATTCCCGTACTAGAAGAGACTGTCAGAGTAGCGTCCCAGGCGGGGGCAGTAGTAGTACCTTTGCCGATTAAAGTGTAGCCGGCAGTGCCACCTGCAGTAGGTGCATAAATAGTTGTACCACTATTATAAGTATGGCTATTGTTAATTGTGGGTAAGCCATAATAGATATCTCGTTCAGTAACTAGGTTTGCGCCTGTGCCGATAGCACTCGCAGAAGTACTATCTTTTACTTCCTGCCAAGTAGGAGCAGAAGTTGCGCCTGCCGCACGCAGAGCATAGCCTGCAGTACCTCCTGAAGTCGGAGCATAAACGCTTATGCTAGAAGTTTGACGAGCATTGTTAATGCTTGCCAATCCATAGTAAACATCCCGCTCAGTTACCAGTGCAGTTCCAGTACCCAAGGCACTTGCAGAACTGCTATCTACGACATCTCCCCAAGTGGGAACTCCACCAGAAGAACGCAAAACCTATCCGCTTGTGCCTGCGGCGCTAGGTGCGTAAATACTGGTACCGCTATTATAAGTATGATTACCGTTAATGTTAGGTAAGCCATAATATACATCACGCTCAGTTACTAGACTTGTACCAGTGCCAATTGCGCTAGCAGAAGAGCTATCTGTTACTGCTTTATAGGCTGCGGCCGCAAGTCCCTTAACAGCAACTGATTGAGCACTTCCACCTTTTGGAGTTACGCTAATAGTACCATTAGTTGAACCCGTTGCAAATGTATAAGTTGTATCATTGTCAATAATAGTCTATTTAGTTGCAGTAATTTTACCATTACTATCCTGGGAAATGGTGGCAATAAAGGTTGTACCTGTGCCACTCGCAGCAGGATCTGCAACAGCAGTCTAAACAACTTTATAACTACCCTGATTACCCAATTCTTCCCACTTACTATTACTACTCCAAACAAATTCTTTACTACCATAAATAACTACATTGCCTGCAGTAGGAGTTACAGCAGTATTATCAATGGTTGGCTTTTGGGTACCTCCACTCGTAATTTCAGTAGTACTAATACCTAAGTATTTCATTGCAGAACTTAAGCCTAAGTCAGAGGCAGTTAAAGTTTTTGCGGCAGAGCCGTCATAAGTTTTAGAGCCAAATGTTAAAGCATAAGGATTCTTTAATGAAGTTGGAATTGTAGGCGCATGAATAACCGTCTCAACATAAGAAGTGGGTGAAGTTGAATCAGGAACTTTAATTGTCGCCAAAGCAGTTCCAGAAGCAACGTGTTTCGTAACGGTAGTAAACATACCTACGGCTTTACGAGCAGCCAAAGGAGTAACTGCACCTGCATCTGAAGTGTAAGAAGTGCAATCGTCGGCTGTATGCTGTTTTACAACACCTAAAGTAGAAGTTGTACCAGTTGGAACATACATATCGCTTACCCCAGTGCCAGTAGAAATTTTTAAACCAGAGCTATAATCTCGAGTATGGTATTTATCAGTATCAGTCGGTGCATAAATATCAGTGCTAGTTCCATTAATGGTGATGGCACCAATTTTTGTGCCAGAAGTTAAACTGCGAGAGAAAGATACGGCAGTTGCACCGGTCTAAATACCATTTAATTTACTTAACAGAGCACTTGTCATTAGGCCAGAGGCAGAAGAAGTAACATTGGGAACCCATAGTGGATCAATGCCTACGCCATCTGAAATTTGTAATCCAGTAGTATATTTTTGTTTTTGATAATAATTAGTATCAGTATTGGTCTAACAATAAATATCAGTGCTAGTCCCATTTATAGTAATTGCGCCAATTTTAGTACCAGATGACAAAGAACGACTAAATGATACGGCGGTGGCGCCAGCTTGAATGCCATTTAATTTTGTTTTATCAGCTGCGCTCATAGCACCTGCCGCACTTGTGGTGACAATTGGTACATATAGATTTTTCAATGCGGTATTATTTGCAGTACTAATTTTTACACCTGCAGTATAGTCAGGAACTTGATAATAATTGGTATCTGTATTAGTCTAACAATAAATATCTGTACTAGTTCCATTTATAGTAATTGCACCAATTTTAGTGCCAGAGGCCAAAGAGCGATTGAAAGAAACTGTTGTTGCTCCCTCTGCAATACCGTCTAACTTGGTCTTATCAGCAACGCTCATTGCGCCGTCCGCAGTTGTGGTTACGAGAGGAACATATAAATCTGCTAGTTTAGAGGCGCTATTAGATGTACTAATTTTTACGCCTTCGGTATAATCTGGTTTCTGGTAATAGTTAGTATTAGATTTACAATAAATATCAGTAGCCTCACCATTAATTGTAATAGTACCAATCTTTGTACCAGAAGTTAAAGAGCGAGTAAAACTAACGCTATCAGCAGATTCAGTAATACCATTTAATTTTGTTAATAATGCACTGGTTAATAGGCCGGGTGCGGTGTCTGTTACTACTGGAACCCACAAGGGATTTATACCTTCTCCATCAGAAATCTACAAACCAGTAGTATATTTCTATTTTTGATAATGATTAGTATCAGTATTGGTTTGGCAATAAATATCTGTACTTGTTCCATTAATTGAAATAGAGCCGATTTTAGTGCCAGAAGCCAAAGAACGAGTAAATGCTACGGTAGTAGCACCAGTTTGAATACCATCTAATTTGACTTTATCAGTTGTACTCATTGCACCAGCCGCAGTGGTGGTTGCAAGAGGCACATACAAACTAGCCAATTTAGAAGCGTTATTAGAAGAACTAATTTTTACACCAGCAGCATAATCAGGAACTTGGTAATAGTTAGTATCAGTATTAGTCTAACAATAAATATCTGTTTTAGTACCATTAATTGTAATGGCACCAATTTTTGTACCAGAGGTCAAAGAGCGCTCAAATGAAACATTGTCCGCAGCAGGCATATTGACAGTAATAGCCTATACGCCAGTAATATGTCCCTGGGCGTCATATTTTGGTTCATAAACAGTAAAAGTACCATCAAAGCCAGGCTCGGTTTCAGAACCAGTATAAGCAGTTTTTGCAGTAACTGCATTGGTATGTTGAATATCATTACCACTTGCTACTTTTAAACCCTTGGAAGCAGTATAAGTGGTATTATTATCAGTATTTTTTGAAGTGTAAGTTCTTTCTTCAATTGCGGTCACACGACCGTATTTATCAACTGTAATGTAAGGCACTTTAAGAGTTGTATTATTATTGCCTGTTACATCAGCAGTAGGACCATAAGAGCCTGCAGTTGCACCAGAAGCAGTTAATTCAACTCCATCTTCAGTAACTGTAATACCGTCGCCTTGTTCAATACTAAAAACTGTGCCAGTTAGTTTTAATCCGTCTCCGGCTGAGTAAGTTGTATTTGGATTACAATAAATATCAGTACTAGCGCCATTAATTGAAATGGCACCAATTTTAGTGCCAGTTGTTAGAGAGCGAGTAAATGTTACTGCATCGGCGTCTGCGGTAATCGCATCCAATTTGGCTTTATCTGCTGCACTTAACAAACCTGCTTTAGATGTCGTTGCTGCAGAATAAGTTGTATTATTATCCTTAGCCCAATATACTTTACTACCATCGGTTTTTAATACCTAACCAGAGGTACCTAATGTACCGCCCGCAAGCAAGCCCGCAGGTAAAGACAAATTGCCAGCCTAATCAAGTTTCAATGAGGTAGTGGTTGAAAAACCAATTCCTAATTGACTTTCTTCATCAGTGTCGCCAGCGATAGAATAAATCATCGCTGCAGTAGCATTGGCAGTCTATCCAATAGACAGATATGCGCTATTGCCGTATAAACGAATTTTTGCGGGAGATAAAATATCTCCAGTCATTGTTCCACCACTTAATGATAATTTACCATTTAGCGCGGTTTGTACGGCTTTATTGGTAATATTATTCTCACTACTGGTACTTAAGACAGTATCAGTTGGGCGAGCATATTCTTTATCACCAATATAAATGCGTTTTGTGTCTGTTGTAAAATATATTGTATTGGCATCTTTTGATGTAATAGCATTATAATTTGCTTGTGTGCCTTTTTTAATATTCAAAATAGACATATAATTCGCTATCTCCTTTCTCGTTATTTCTCTTAATAATTTGAAAATGTATATTAGTAAAAGAATTGATTTTGGCCAATTAAATTAAATAAAAAAAAGGAGTTCCTTAGAAGGAACTCCTTAAAAATTATTTATAATAAGTAATAGTTGTATCCACTAGTGTGGTAGTCATATATAAGAATCTCAGATATTTAGCATTATCTGGAATTTCAATCTACTGATTAGTAGCATTTAATACAGTAGGCTCCATACCACTATAATTTGCATCATAGAAGTATACTCTATCAGAACCGTAATAGTGATCCAAAGATAAGGCCGTTGCATCCACTGGCAATTCAATATAATCAGCAGTTCTAATTTCATAATCCCATGCAATATTTTGGCCCCAAGGCTCGTAGCTAGTTAAAGAACCAATCTCCATATCACTTGCTGCGACTGTAGCTGTAGTATAAGCAGCAATAGGTGGGATATAAAGAATTTCACGAACCTATGCCATAGCTGGAATATAATTATATACATTTAGTTTACGGATAGAGCCTAAGAAATGCTTAGCTCCTTCTGCATTACCAATATAATTATTAATAATAGCATTTGTGCCAGA
>JAEIGA010006745.1_pt1 | contig 17472 bp, 18 predicted proteins | sample 9270691 | NCBI WGS metagenome assembly JAEIGA01 (sample SAMN17057246, study PRJNA624740) | gut metagenome | biome: biome; isolation source: fecal sample | host: Bos grunniens | place: China: Xizang | collected 2019 | reverse complement strand
TGATCTCACGTTCTTCGAGGGTCGGGTTGATGACGTACTTGCCGTCGCAGTAGCCGATGTGGAGACCTGCGATCGGGCCGTTCCACGGAATATCCGAAATGGAAAGTGCGATGGAAGCACCGATCATAGCGGTGATTTCAGGTGAGCAGTCGGGGTCAACGCTCATTACGGTAAGGGAGAGGTTTACGTCATTGCGAAGGTCCTTCGGGAAGAGGGGACGAACAGGACGGTCGATAACACGGGAGGTAAGGATCGCCTTTTCGGAAGGCTTGCCCTCTCTCTTAAGATAACCGCCGGGGATTCTGCCAACCGAGTACATCTTCTCCTCGAAGTCAACAGACAGAGGGAGGAAGTCGATACCGTCGCGGGGCTTTGCGGATGCGGTTGCACAGCAAAGAAGAACGGTTTCGCCGTAACGGATAAGGCAGGAGCCGTTTGCAAGACCTGCAAGCTTGCCTGTCTCAACAACGAGAGGTCTGCCGCAGAATTCGTAGTTAAACACTTTGTAGTTCTCGAACATTTTTAGTTTCTCCTTATAATTTTTTGATTTTCGGAGATATTCTCGGGTTTTGCACTTAGCGACAGGTCGGAAAGGTCACAATTTCCGACACATTGCTAAATGCAGAGCCTTGAAAATATCTCCACATAAAAGTTTACCCACCCTGCAAGGCACAGACCCTACAAGATGGTGCATTGCCGCTCCCGTCCGCTTTTGCGGACGGGAATCGGACTTTCTTTTGATTACTTTCTGAGACCGAGCTTCTCAATGATTGCTCTGTAACGAGCGATGTCCTTCTTCTGGAGGTAGCCGAGAAGATTTCTTCTCTGACCAACCATCTTAAGAAGACCTCTGTGAGAATGATGGTCCTTGGGGTTAGCCTTCAGATGCTCGTTGAGGGAGTTGATGCGGTTGGTGAGGATAGCGATCTGAACCTCAGGAGAACCGGTATCAGCCTCGGAGAGCTTGTAGTCTGCGATGATCTGCTGCTTAACTTCTTTTGCAATCATGGTATTTTCACCTTTCAATAAATAAATATTTGCATATCCCGTAAAACAAGGCGATCGGTCGGTGAGATCCGAAAACTTTGTCTCCGGTAATCATACGTTAATTATTATATCACATCTTTTTCGATTTGTAAATAGGTTTTTGAAATATTTTTTGCATGAATTTCAAAAAACTGTTGCATTATGTAATAAAATGTGGTAGAATATTATTGTGTTTTTAAGTTCACCACTATTTTAATATGAAAGAAACACCATGAAATTTCAAAAAAACACCTACATATCGGGACTTTATGACGGAATCCCCATTGCACTCGGCTATCTTTCCGTTTCATTTTCCCTCGGCATACAAGCGGCATCTTCGGGAATCCCCGTTTTGTGGATGCTGCTTATTTCCATGACCAACCTTACATCCGCAGGCGAAAAAGCGGGAATCGACATAATCCTTGCCGGCGGCTCTCTTGTTGAGATGGCAGTGACACAGCTCATGATAAATTCCCGTTACTTTTTGATGAGCCTTTCCCTCTCGCAAAAGCTGACAGAGGAGTTTAATCTTCCAAACAGGCTTGCGGCATCCATTGGTGTCACCGATGAAATATTCGCCGTGGCTTCCTCAAAAGCGCACAGCGTGTCACCGCGGTATATGTACGGACTTATAACGTTTCCCTACATAGGCTGGGCACTCGGTACATTCCTTGGAGCGGCGGCAGGAAATATTCTCCCTGAAATCGTGACAAATGCACTCGGAATCGCGCTTTACGGTATGTTTATCGCGATCGTTGTGCCGCCCACAAAGAAAAATCCGAAGCTTCTGGCGGTGGTACTGCCTGCGGTGGTGCTCTCCTGCCTTATATACTACCTGCCTGCCCTTGATTTTATCTCCGACGGCTTTGCTATCATTATAAGTACGATCACAGCGGCGATAATCGGTGCTCTGCTGTTCCCTGTTGAAACGGAGGACCCTGCCGATGAGTAATTACAGCTATCTTATCTATATTCTTGTTATGGCAGGGGTCACGTACCTTGTCAGAATGCTCCCGATGACCCTCGTTAAGGGAAAAATACGTTCAAGATTTGTACAGAGCTTCATTTACTATGTTCCCTATGCCGTGCTGGCGGCTATGACCATACCAAAGATTTTCTATTCAACGCCCGACCTGCTTCCCTCGCTCATAGGTCTGGCGGCGGCGGTAATTACCGCATTTTTCGGACGCTCGCTCCTTGTGGTGGCGATGTGTGCCTGCGCATCCGTGCTTCTTTGTGAAGTGCTGATAATGCTGATTTAAGCGACTAATTTTATAACTCACTTTACGGAGGGACTCCAAAATGTACGAGAAAGAACTTTCGGCAGTATCCCATTTTAAGCTTCCTGCGGCTCCCTATTCAGTCGAACCCATAACCTGGGGAAACATTAACCGTACCTTCACCGTATTTCTGACTAACGGCACAAAATACGTTCTTCAGAACGTCAACGTTAATGTTTTCAAAAAGCCGAATGAGCTTATGAGCAACGTTAAGGGCGTATGCGATTTTCTTAAAGAAAAAGTCACTGCGGCAGGCGGTGATCCCGACCGTGAGACTGTTACATACGCTGAAGCCGACAACGGCTCAATGCTTTATGTTGACGGCGACGGAAAATATTGGCGTATGTCAAGATTTATCGAAGCTGTTTCCTATCAGTCCATAGCACGCCCGATCCTCTTCCACAATGCCGCACAGGCATTCGGAAAATTCCAGGCACAGCTTGCGGACTATCCGGCAGACACCCTTTTCGAAACTATCCCGGATTTTCACAACACCGTAAGCCGCTTTGAAGCATTTGAGCGTGCCCTTTCCGAATGCAAGAACCCCGAAAGGCTTGAAGAATGCAAAAAAGAATGCGAATTTCTAAAATCAAGAGAATCTCTCGCACATATTGCGGTAGATGCCATCGCGTCGGGCAAAATGCCACTGCGCGTTACCCACAACGACACAAAGCTCAACAACGTGCTTCTTGACCCCATCACGGACAAGGCACTCTGCGTTATCGACCTTGATACCGTAATGCCCGGCTCGGTGCTGTACGATTTCGGTGACGCTATCCGCTTCGGTGCCTGCACTGCTGCGGAGGATGAGCCGAACACTTCAAAAATAGCACTTGACCTCGGTCTTTTTGAGCAGTTTACACGGGGATTCATCTCAGGTCTTGGCGGCGCGCTGACCGATCTTGAATACGAGCTTCTGCCTGAGGGAGCTATGATTATGACATATGAGCTGGCACTTCGCTTCCTCACAGATTATCTTGACGGCGATACATATTTTAAGCTGAACTATCCCGAACACAATATCGTGCGCACCCGTGCGCAGATAGCACTGCTTACCGATATGGAAAAGAAGCTCTACGAAATGCGCAGCATCGTAAAGCGCTGCCGCGGATAATTTTTTGCGTTAATTTGCTTTAACCACTATGCAGAAATCGCAATTCTCCCATTCTTTTATGATATAGCATCGTACGGAACTTTATAAAGCTTCCTGCGTCTATATAAATCATGTCGGGAATATCCGACAAATACGGGACGGTATAATTTTTTACCGTTCTGCAAAAAATAATACCGAATATAAAAAATGAAAGGTTAGGTAAATCCCAATGTCAAAGAAAATTTTAGCTCTTATTTTAGCTGCTGCTATGTCAGCATCCCTTCTCGCTTCCTGCGGTGGCGACAACTCCGAGGACACCACAACTGATACCGCAAACGATACAACCGTTGATACTGCTGTTGATACCGAGTCCGACACTGAGGAGTTCTTTGAGGATATGTTCCCCGCAGCTCCCGAAGTAAGCGAGGAGCTTTCCGCTCTCCATACCGCTATCAAGGAAGCTTACGGCGAGGACGGCTATGTTCCCAATATGCCTATCGACCCCGAAATGCTTGCTTCCATCTACGGAATCGATGCTGCTTGGGTTGAGGAGTATGTTGCTGAAATGCCCATGATCATGACTCACGTTGACACCCTTATCATCGTTAAGCCCACCGAGGGCAACTCCGAGAACGTAATGAACGCTCTCACCGCTTACCACGACTATCTCGTTAACGATTCCATGCAGTACCCCATGAACATTGAAAAGGTTCGTGCTTCTCAGGTATTTGAAAAGGGCGGCTATGTATTCTTCGTAATGCTGGGTATGCTTTCCGACGATGCTCTCTATGCTGAGGGTACTGAGGAAGAGATCGCGGCTGTTCAGTACAACGAGGCTATGGCTAACAACCAGAAGGCAATTGACGCCATCAACGCTTTTTTCGCTGAATAATTATAAAAAATGATACTTGGCGGCTCACCTACGTCGGCGAGCCGCCAAAATTTTCTTAAGAGGTACAAACACCATGGTATTCAGCAGTCTGCTGTTTTTGTTCAGATATCTTCCTGTGGTGCTGCTCCTGTATTTTATATTGCCAAGGCGAATGAGAAATCTGCTTTTGTTCGTTGTAAGCCTTATATTTTACGCTTGGGGTGAGCCTGTATACGTTACCATCATGCTGTTTTCAACCGTGGTGGACTATACCCACGGTCTTCTTGTGGCACGCTTTAAGGCAAACGGCAAAATGCGTGCGGCGCGTATAGTCGTGGCGTCCAGCATGATAATCAATCTTTCCCTACTCGGATTCTTCAAGTATACAGACTTCTTTTTGACAAATATCAATGCACTGCTCGGCACGGAAATACCGCTTCTTAATTTAGCACTCCCCATCGGTATTTCCTTCTACACATTCCAAACCATGTCCTATACCGTTGACGTGTACCGCGGTGATGCCCATCCGCAGAAGAATATTATCGACTTCGGCGCATATGTGGCACTGTTCCCACAGCTTATCGCAGGTCCTATCGTGCAGTACAAGACCGTGGCGGAACAGCTTAACTTCCGCCGAGAGAATTTCGATGATTTTTCCGAGGGTATCACTCGCTTTATGACGGGTCTCGGTAAAAAGGTGCTCCTTGCCAACAACGCGGGAATCATCTGGGACACAGTGCTTGCATCGGATATTTCTACGATGCCCGTGCTTACCGCATGGATAGGCATACTTGCCTACTCATTCCAGATATATTTCGATTTTTCGGGATATTCCGATATGGCGATTGGTCTTGGTCGTATGCTGGGCTTCAAATTCCTTGAAAACTTCAACTATCCCTATATGTCAAAGAGCATAACCGAGTTCTGGCGCAGATGGCATATTTCCCTTGGAAGCTGGTTTCGCGACTATGTATACATCCCCCTTGGCGGCAACAGAAACGGCTTTGCAAAGCAGATACGCAACATCTCTATAGTATGGCTTCTCACCGGCTTCTGGCACGGTGCCAATTGGAATTTCATCCTCTGGGGCGTATACTTCGGCATACTGCTTATTATCGAAAAGCTGTTCCTTTTGAATCTTTTAAAGAAGCTTCCGTCCTTCGTATCGCGCATATACACGCTGTTCCTTGTAGTCATAAGCTGGGCAATATTCGCCATTGAGGATATGTCAAAGCTTACCGCATTCCTTGGTGCAATGTTCGGCGCAGGCGGCGCACTTTTCGATGGCACTTCTCTGTACATGCTTCTCACAAACGGTATAATGCTTATTATTCTCGCCGTAGCATCAACACCGCTTCCGAAGATGCTTGCAGAAAAAACACTTGCAAAGCTCGGCGAGGAAAAATCGGGGGCACTCATTCTTAAAAATGCGGTATTTGCAGGCATTCTTATCCTTTCCACCGCATATCTTGTAGACGCATCCTATAATCCGTTCCTGTATTTCAGATTCTAAGGAGGCATGAGATGAATATGAGAAGAAACAACATAATCACCACAGTAATCTTTTGCGTCCTTATAGGTGTAATCACCGTGGCAAGCATGGTAAATCCCGTGCGCGAGTATTCGGAGACGGAAAACCGCACCCTTGCTCAGATGCCGAAATTTACTCTTGACGCCCTTTTTGACGGCTCATTCACTGCCGACTACGAGGAGTTCATCACCGACCAATTCGTGCTCCGCGACAAGTGGATAACCGTGAAGAATTACACAGAGCTTGCTCTTGGCAAAAAGGAATCGGGCGGCGTATTTTTCGCAGACGACGGCTATCTTATAGAAAAGCACGAGCCGGATGAACAGCTTATTGACACAAACATCGGCTACATTAAGAAGTTTCTTGCATACGCGAAGGACAAGTACAACACCCGTGTGCTTATAGCTCCAACGGCTTCCCTTATTTTATCTGACAAGCTTCCCTCCTTCGCTCCCGTGTGGGATCAGGGTGGACTGCTTGACCGTCTCTCACAGCTTGACGGCTTTGTTGACTGCCGCGAGATACTGAATGAATATGCACATCTTGACGACGACCGCACGCTCACTTCCTACGTGGGCGAGCGCGATCTTATCTACTACCGCACCGACCATCATTGGACCACCACAGGCGCATACTACGCCTACACGGTCCTCTGCGAGTCCCTTGGCATCACGCCCATAGAGTTGTCAGACTTTACAAGAACGGTACTGTCCGACCAGTTTTACGGCACACTTGCGGCAAAGGTAAACATCGACAGCGAGCCGGATGTACTCTACACGCTTGACACCGATCTTCCGCTGAGGGTTGACTACAACATGGGTGCAAAAGTGACGGACACTCTTTACGAGCGCAGTCACCTTGAAACAAGAAGCAAGTATTCCACATTCCTTGACGAGAATCAGCCGCTGGTTGAGATCACCACGGGCAACAAGAACGGGAAAACGCTTCTTATGATAAAGGATTCCTATGCGCACTGCATGGTTCCCATGCTTGTAAACCACTACGAGCGCGTGATACTCTTTGATCTTCGCGGTCTTACGGGCGGAGTTATCTCGAACTTTATTCCCATGTTTGAAAAAGACGGCGAAATTGACGACATTGTGATTCTTTACAACGCCGAAAACTTCACCGAGGACAAAAACCTCATCAAGCTTACGAAATAAGATTTCCTGCGTTATTTCTTGAAGATTCCGCAGAAAAAAACATAAAAATATAGAAATTCCTCTTTACAAATGCGTTTTTTTGTGATATAATGCAGGTAAAGAGGGATTTTTGTTTAGAAATTCGACCAAAAAGAGAGAAAAAAGAACAAAAAAATCAGGAGCGTGTTTATTTTATGAGGCATCAGCCCTTTGATCCGTTTGAAAGTTCGGAAGCTTACGAAAACGTGTGCGGCGATGATATGCGGCGCGTTGACGACACCAACTGCGGCAGTGAGCTTAGCGAGCGCGAGCGCATGAACAACGCCCGCGGCGGCTGTGAGATAATCGCTTACCGCTTGACACAGCGCGGTCATTATATGCCCCTTTACCATTCACACAACTACTACGAGTTCATTTTCGTTCTCAGCAGCGGACGCATTGTGTTCTCAAACACAGGCGGAAGCATTGAAAGCGACGGAAAATGCGTCTGCTTCCACAATTCCCACGTGCTTCACCGCAACAATGTTCCCGGCGACGTATACTACGACCGCGTGGTGCTTTACTGTGGGGAATCCGCCCTATCCATGATAGGCGGCGGAATGGGCAGTCTTGGCAAGTTCACAGAGGAAGGCTCGGTTGTGATACAGTTTGACGAGCACATTCTCAGGCGCATGGAATATTATCTCGGTGAGCTTATGCTTGAGGGGATTTCGCCCGACAGAAAGTGTCTGATTACCGCTCTTATCCTAACCGAGCTTAAAGAGCATTCCGATCCCCGAAACACGCGGACGCTCAGTCCCATCAGGACATACATAAAGGATGTTGCGGAATACATCGGCACGCACTACAAGGAAGATATAACTACTCCTGAGCTTGCACAGCGGTTCTTTGTGAGTGTAAACAAGCTCAACCGCGATTTCAAGCGTTACACCGGTTCGACCATAAAGCAATATCTTATTGCTCTGCGGATGAAATACGCTCAGGCGATGCTTGCCGGCGGCGAGGGTGTGAAAAAAACCGCCGAGGAATGCGGTTTTGAGAGTCTCTCTTATTTCATTCAGGCGTTCCGCCAATACACAGGTCAGACCCCAAGCGCGTTCTCAAAAAAGGCACTGGGTCAGTTCGATTATTACACTTAATACAGAGGGAAGCGGAGTGCTTCCCTTTTTTGTGTGGGAGTTACGGTCGCTTTTTGAAAAAAGCTCCGCAAAAACTTTATACAGGGAAATTATCACACCTCTAAGGCAACGCGTGTGCGCAAATCGTTTGAGCGTACTACTCGCGCCGCCTGCATGGCCCCGCACCATTCCGGCGGCTTGGATTGCGGTAATCGTTTGGGTAGTGAGGCGCGACCGCTTTGCGGCGCGCATTGTTGCACACCTGTAGGGGGGCGACGTCCTCGACGCCCCGTTTTCCGACATCCCGTAGGGCGGTGGCTTGCTGCCGCCGACTCTCCCACATTACGGCTTTGGTGTTCGCAATCGTTTGTGCGGTGGGCGCGTACGCGATGCGTCGCGCGGTACAACTGAACTTTAGGGGGCAACGTCCTTGATACTCCGTTATAGGCATCGTAAATATTAGCAAAAACTAAAAGCTTGCCCATTTCACTAATAATATTCGCAAATTTTGGTAGAGCTATTGAAGCTTTTTCACTTTTATGGTATAATAAAACTAACTAAAACTCAATTTCTTAGAGAGCTTAGTAATTCGCTTTGCAATTTTATAAGGAGATAAATACTATGAAAAAAGTTTTTTTGACAATCGTCATTTTAATCGCTTTACTCCTTTTATGCTCTTGTTCCTATAATTATTTCAAGGTAACAAGAAACAATATAGAATCAATAATGGTTGATGATGTTGAATATAAAACTATTTATCTGTATTCTTTTCGAGATGCTGACACAAACGGAGAGTTTGATTGTAAAACACGGAATCATAATATTCTTCATGATTCGTATGGCTATACCTATTCTTCTCAAAAATCATCTCCCGGCGATGCAATCAAGGTTTGGCACAACTGCTTTTTCTCCAAAAATGATTCTACTTCTAATACTATATCGTATTCATACAGCGATTTCGGCGCAACTGCTATAGTAGAGGAAATCATTGACACCTATAGAATAGAGGTTAAAGAGACTAAGGATACATATATAATTACATATTTTAAAACTTCTAATTTTGATACCGCTACCAACAAGGAAGATCTTGACGAAATAAAAAAGAACACTATCGAGGTTACAAAAAACCGCGCAACTATCAAATATGAATCAGAATAACCTTTGCGTATGTGTTTGTTGCAAAAGTCAAATTGTTTTATAGACAACCAAAAGAATGCGCCCCCACACAACCAATTACGCACACCCAAGCCGCCGGAATGGTGCGGGGCCATGCAGGCGGCGCGAACGTGGCGACCAAACGTTTCTGTATACGCGTTGCCTTAGCGGTGAGTAATTCCCTGTATAAAGTTTTTTGCACAGCTTTTTTTCAAAAAAGCGCGCGTCCCCTACGCCACCTTTCCCCCACACACAAAAACAGGAGGCTAACGCCTCCCGTTTTTTTATTCTTTTTCCGGAGCTTCAAACTCTACCATGGCACGGAATAGCGCCACGTTTGCCGCGTGGGCGGCTTCGGTCTTTTTGATCCCCTTAAACTGCGCCATGGACGAAAGTCTGCGCACGCAGATAAGCGTGTCCTCGGGAAGATCGTTGATGCCGTTAAAATACTCACCGAAATCCGTTTTTGCAAGTACCACGGAGCATTCGTCGTATGCCGATTCTGGCATCTTATCGAAAATCTCCGAGAGCGGCACAAATCCGTTTGCCGCATGGACTATCTCGTACATATAGGGTGAGAGCAGACACACCATAGCATCTCCGCCAAATATCTGCTGCTCGTACTCCTTCATTGAGGTCTGCAAAAACTGACCGTTAAGCACCGCGCCGGCTGACTCGGCCTCTTTCTGCTCCTCCGGCGACAGCATTACGATATCTTCAAGGGCGACGGACACCTTTCCGTTCCCGTCAACGTCCTCTCCGACCTCGCATATTGCCGCTTCCATATATGTGATATCCTGGAGCATGAGCACCTGCGGTCCTGCGTACATAACATAATAGTCGCTGACTTCCCTGCCCACAAACTGCACCGCGCAGATGATGAGCGTAATTATAGCAACGGCGGCAATGATAGTCTGGGCTTTGTAGTGATACCAGAAGTTTTCAAACCACTTTCCAAAATCGCCGAAATCCGCTTCACCGCGGACAGGTGTTTTTTTGTCGCTCATTTTACCACGGCTCCACGGTAGCGGAAATATCCGCTACATTCTTGATGCCGTTCTTTTCCATGTATTCCGCGATTCCGTCAATAATTTCAAGTGGCAGATAGGGATTCGGGAACATCGCCGTTCCAACACCGATTGCATCCGCACCGGCGATGAGCATTTCGATGGCATCGTTTGCGCTTGCAACACCGCCCATACCGAGTATGGGGAGGCTCACCGCATTTCTCACCTGCCAGATCATGCGAACAGCTACAGGGAACACAGCAGGACCGGAAAGACCGCCCACGTTATTATGGAGAATGGGGCGTTTTGTCTTTATGTCGATACGCATACCGAGAAGGGTGTTGATAAGCGCAAGTGCGTTTGCGCCGCCTGCCTCAGCCGCTCTCGCCATTTCGGTTATATCCGTAACATTTGGAGAAAGCTTTACAATAATCGGCTTCTTTGAATATTTCTTCACCTCGGAGGTGATTTCAAAGACCGTGTCCTTATTCGTTCCGAAAGCAACGCCGCCCTCTTTTACGTTGGGGCAGGAAATGTTCATCTCGATAAAATCAACATCGGTCTCGGACAGCTTCTCAGCCACCTTGCAGTAATCGGATATAGTTGAGCCACTTATGTTCGCGATTACCGTCGCGCCCTCTTTCTTAAGTCTCGGAAGGTCCTCGTCAATGAACACGTCAACGCCGGGATTCTGAAGTCCGATGGAGTTGAGTATGCCCGACGGAGTCTCCGCAATACGCGGAGGGGGATTTCCAAGTCTGGGGGCGAGAGTCATGCCCTTAACAGCAATTGCACCCAGCTGCTTTGCCTCATAATAGGGCGAATATTCCTCGCCGAAGCCGCAGGTGCCGCTGACGGTCACCACGGGATTTTTCAGTGTAACGCCTGCAAAATTTACAGAAAGATCTACATTTCTCATTTCCATATGATCTCCTTTGAATCAAATACCGGTCCGTCCATGCAGACGCGCTTGTATTTTTCACCGATAACGCCCGCGTTGTCCTTGAACATGGTCTTGCATACGCAGGCAAGACAAGCACCAACGCCGCATCCCATGCGCTCCTCCATTGATACCTCACAGCGAACATTCGCCGCCTCGCAGAGTCCGGCAACCGCCGCCATCATACCGCGCGGACCGCACACATAAACAACGTCGATCTCGCCGGTGGCAAGTGCTTCCTTTACAAGCTCGGTAACAAAGCCCTGTCTGCCGTTTGAGCCGTCGTCGGTGATTACCGAAACGTCGATGCCGTTCATCTTGAATTCTTCGGTATAGTTGATAAGAGATGCATTTCTGAAGCCAAAAGCCGCCAAGGCGGAGTCGCCGTCGGCTTTAACCTTCTTCCCGATGGAGAGAAGCGGATATATTCCGATGCCGCCGCCAACAAGAAGCGCACGCTCTCCCTTGTTATGGGAAAAACCGTGTCCAAGCGCGCCGAGCACGCTTATTTTCTCGCCGGGCTTGCGATTCTTCATCCATTCCGTGCCCTTGCCGCGCACCTCATAGCAGAGGCGGATGCAGTCGCCAACAGTCTCGCATACGGAGATGGGTCGGCGAAGCGTAGTTCCCTCGCCGCAAAGCACGTGGACTATCTGTCCGGGCATGGTCCATTTTGCAATCCCCGGAGCTTCGATAAGCATATCGTAAAGCTCCGCACCCTCACATATCCTGTCGTTTGTAAGGATAGTGCCGTTGTCCTTAAGTTCGTTTATCATAGGGAATTATCCTTTCATCAAAGCACAGAATTTATATCGTCGCGCATTGCGATTACCGCATCACGGGTGCAAGCCTTGAAGTTTGTTCCGTCGTCGCCTGCCTTCTGGTATGCGCACATAAGCGCACGGGAGGAGTTGACGATAGCACCGTTCTTGTTCTTATCAAATGCGCCCACAATATCATTTGCCGCGCCGCCCTGTGCACCGTAGCCGGGGATAAGGAAGAATGTATGAGGCATAGCCGCGCGAAGCTCGGTAAGCTGTGCCGGATAGGTCGCGCCAACCACCGCGCCGCAGGGAGAGTAACCGGACTCGCTGATGTAGGGTGCGCCCCACTGCTCAACCTTTGCGCCCACGGTTCTGTAAAGCGTTGTGTCGCCAATAGAAAGGTCCTGAAAATCGCCGGAGGACTTGTTGGAGGTCTTGACAAGAATAAACATGGACTTGTCGTTTTCTGCGGCGATGTCGATAAAGGGTTTGATTCCGTCAATACCGAGATAGGGATTTACGGTAACGCAGTCAACGGGAGTTGCCTTTGCAGTAGAATTAAAGAGCTTGGTCTCACCGATAAACGCCTTGGCATACGCCTCTGCGGTGTTGCCGATATCGTTGCGCTTTACGTCAAGGATGACGTAAAGACCTGCCGCCTTTGCGTATTCGATGGTACGCTCAAGAGCGATAAGACCCTCGATGCCGTACATTTCGTAGAATGCGGACTGGGGCTTTACAGCAGGCACAAGCTCTGCCGCCGCATCAATAAGTCCCTTGTTAAATTCAAATATAGCCTCTCCTGCCGCCTTAAAGGTGTCGCCGTATTCCTTCACGGCTTTTTCCTTGATGTAATTGGGCACGTAATCAAGAATGGGGTCAAGACCCATAACGGTAGGATTGTTTTTCTCGCGGATTTTCGAAATAAGCGGCTCAAATGACATGATTTTGTTTCCTTTCAGTATATGTGATGTTTATGGTTTACTTTGTTATAAATCTAAGCTTCGGCAGAGAAAACGCATCTGCCGTCAACATATGTTGATTCAATTTTAGCCCCGAATGTCATTCCGGCAAAGGGGGTGTTGGTGGATTTGCCACGAAGCGATTCCTTAGTGACGGTGTACTCGCACCCAAGGCTTACAAGGGCGAAATCCGCAGGGCATCCTGCTTCAAGTCTGCCAAGACCAAGCTTGTCAAGTCCCGTTACTGCCGCAGGATTTGCGGACATAAGCTCAATAAGCTTCGCAAAGCTTATGTGTCCCGTCTGAACAAGGTTTGTGTAGGATGCAATGAACGAGGTCTGGAGTCCGATAATACCGTTAAGTGATGTTCGCACGTCCGATTTTTCCTCGGCTGAATGGGGAGCGTGGTCGGTGGAGATACAGTCGATCGTGCCGTCAATGATGGCTTCAATCACCGCCTTAACGTCATCCTGTGTGCGAAGCGGCGGATTCATTTTGGCGTTTGCGCCGTAGTAGATAACGTCCGCATCGGTAAGGGAAAAGTAGTGTGGGCAGGTTTCAGCAGTCACGCGCACACCTCTTGCCTTGGCGCGGCGTATGCAGTCGATTGCGCCTCGCGTTGAAACGTGGCAGATGTGAAGTCTTGCGCCTGTGGCTTCGGCAACCATGATATCGCGCTCGGTGGCGATATCCTCAGCAAGATTCGGTATACCGGGAAGCCCCAGCATCCTTGAAATGCTTCCCTCGTTTATTGCGCCGCCCTTTGCAAGGGACATATCCTCGCAGTGGGACATTATGAGTAGGTCATTCTCTTTTGCTATCTTCATGGCATCATAGAGAAGCTTTACGGTCATGACCGGCTTTCCGTCATCGGAAAACGCCGCCGCACCGGCATCCCGCAGTGCCGTAAGGTCGCACAGCTCCTCGCTGGCAAGCCCCTTTGTTATTGCGGCTACAGGGAACACGCGGCAGTCCGCCTGCTCTGCCCTGTTTTTTATATAGGAAAGCGTCTCGGCACTGTCGCATACAGGCTTTGTGTTTGGCATTGCAAACACCGAGGTAACGCCGCCTGCCGCCGCACATCTTGCACCGGACATGATATCCTCTTTATACTCAAATCCCGGCTCACGCAGATGAACGTGAAGGTCAATAAGTCCGGGGATAATAAACTTTCCGCCGCCGTCAACCACCTTGTCGGCAGTGAAAGCAGCCCCTTCGGCACGCGGTACGACCGCGGCGATTTTTCCGTCCTTTATTCCAACACAGCAAAGCTCCGCACTGCCTGAGGGCATCTTGATGCGCCTTGCACCGTTTATTATAATATCAAAATGTTTGTTTTCCATAAGATTCTCCATGAAATTATTTAAGCTTCAGCCTGTATCGCCGCACCGTGCACACGCTCGTATGCGTACACATACCCCTCGCCGCGAACAGCGCGGATAAGCCTGAGCCCCAGCGGCTCGTCAAGCTTTGCGCGAAGAAACCGCACGTAAACATCCACCACATTGGTGTCCCGTGCCTTGGCATCGCGCCAAAGATTTTCAAGCAGCTCCGCACGGCTGATGGTCTCGCCCGGTCTTGCGTGAAGATAGTCAAGAAGCGCAAATTCACGGGGCGTAAGCTTTACAACATTGCCGCCGAAGCTTACAGTCATATCCTCCGGAGAGATAACAAGCTGATTCTCCTCGTATACCTTTTCGTCCTCATGCTCATATACATAAGTAACAAAATCCCGGAATTCTCTAAGGGAAAACGGCTTTCCGAGAATCAGCAGCTTTACCTGCTCCGGCATTGCGGCACTGAGCAGTCCGCAGTCAATGAATATAGCCGCTTTCAGACGCCTCAGTGGCGGAAGCTCACACATTCCCTCGGCGCAGAGAAGCTGATAGTCACGGGAGTTCTCCTCGGCTTCGGTGTGACCCATTCTAAGAAGCTCAAGCCTCAGCATACGCTCATAAAGAGGATCGGTGGCAATGACCTTGAATCTCAGTTTTTCCATATAGTAAAATTCACGCCTTTCACTATAAAATCATATACTAGAAAATCCGTTCACCTGCAATTTCGCGCTCTAAAAACGCAGGGACTTCTTCCCCCTCGTACCAAAGTGAATACGCAAGCGCAAGCTTCATATACGCACACTCGTTTGTAAGGGAGAATATGGGGGTAAATCCGTTTGCCGTAAGATCGGCAGTTGTGGAATATGTTCCGGAAGTTCCTCGCATTTCCTCGGGAAGCGGCGAGAGAAACAGATCTTTTCCGCGCTTCTTACACTCCGCCGCAAGATACAGCGCCGAGCGTTTACTGTAAGCGCCGCCGGTGACGGCACGCTCCGCACAGGCTGTAGCCGAATGATAGCTTCCGTGAAGCACCGCTTTTATATTCTCCGGCAGCTTGTAAAGCGAATAATCTATTCCAACGTACGGCTCAATTTGCATAATGCATTCAAGAAGCCTGTCAAGCTGATGGAGTATGGGATATTCCACCTGAATCCTGTACGGCACAGCCTCTTTGTAGGGCTTCATATCTGCGGAATAAAAATCCGAGGTAAAATTGCCGCACTGGCGAAGATGTGCACCGTGGTGGAGATACACGACCCCGTCCGAATTTCGGTATGGCACGTAAACTCCCGCGCCGAATCCTGAAATGGCAAGCTCCACCGCCGCACGGAAATTATCGTGTCCGTTTGCCCTCGGGTCGGTGAGCGTATAATCGCTTGAAACGAGGAAAACAGGCTTGTCCCACCATCCTGCAAGGGTAAGCGAAAGAAGGCTTGAGGTGTACGCAAGGGTATCCGTTCCGTGGGCGATTATTATCGCTCCGTACCGCTCCTTTTTCACGCCGCGAATGGCGTCAAGGAGTATATTAAGCCTTGGGAAAGTCATGTTTTCGCTCAGGATATCAAGGGGATGTATATATTCAAAATCTACGTCAAAATCGCCGTTTTGGTGAAGCTTCTCTGCGAGAAGCGACACAGTTTTTCTGCCGTTTGCGGCAAGATGTCCACTGTCGTTTACCGTTGTGCTGATAGTGCCGCCTGTCATTATAACAAGTATCTTCAATCTGCCGCCTCCGTATCTTACATATTTATTCTTTCCCGTCAAGAACCGCCTTAATAGCTTTCATGTCGGTAAGCATATCTTCTTTTTTATGAGGGTCGCGGAGCAGTGCCGACGGATGATAAACGGCACATATACGCCGTCCGTCGCGCGAAAACCACACGCCGTGCTCCTTTGTAATCTTGAAATCCGGTTTTATAAGCCGCATCGCCGATATTCTGCCAAGACAAACCATGATATCGGGGTTAATGAGCCGTATCTGCTCTTCAAGATAGCCGATACACGCATCCTCTTCCGCCGGAAGGGGATCACGGTTTTTGGGCGGACGGCATTTTAATATATTGGCTATGTAAACGTCCTCGCGGGGGATGTCCACCGCTTCAAGAAAGCGGTCAAGAAGCTTTCCTGCGGCACCCACAAAAGGAACGCCCGAAAGGTCCTCCTTCTCGCCGGGTGCTTCGCCTATAAACATAAGTCTCGCGTTTCTGCTTCCTGTTCCGAACACGCAGTTTGTACGTGTCGCGCCAAGAGCACATTTCTGACAGCTCCCACAGGCATTTTCAAGCTCTTCCCACGTCATAACACAGCCACCTTTCCTATTTCATACAAAATTCCAACATATATTATACCATAAATTTTTATTAAAAGATATAGTTTTACAAAAATATTTTTAAATATTTAAATATTTTTCCGCAAATTAGGGTAACTCACCGAAAGTGAACAACTTTTTCCCGCTTGTACCATATATTTTGGGGTTTCATTTTTCACGCTTTTAGGATATAATATTAGTACCGCTATTTTATTCGGGCGTCACCACACGCCAAGATAAGGCGAGAAAGGATACACATTATGGAGCATATACTTATAAGCCCCGGCAAGATAAAGCTGATGCTTACTCAAAACGATCTTCAAAAATATGAGCTTGACTGCGACACAATAGACAGCGAGGACCCTGCCACAAAGCAGTCGCTTCGTGAACTGCTTGCAGATGTAAAAAGCTCATCCGGGTTTGATGTGTCCGACGATAAACTGTTTATACAGCTCTACCCCTCAAAGGACGGCGGAGCGGAAATATACATAACGAAGCTTTCACTCCGCCGCAAGGCGGATAAATCAAGCGAATCATCGGTTCACATAACAAACGTATTCAGATTTGAAAATATGCGCGAGCTGCTCCTTGCCTGCACGAGGATATCCCCCCATGACAAATTCACCAAAAGAGCAAGCAGTGCATGGATGGGGGACGGCAGTTATTTTCTCATTACCGAGGAGAATATTCCGTACAGAGAATATTTAAACGGAACGCAAAACAGCTTTGATGCGGTCATCTCCGAGAACGGTATGCACATAGGAAGTGCGGCAGGTGCGGCATACGTGCGCGAGCATTGCCGCTGTTTCTGTGAGGGCGATGCCATCACCACTCTGGCGGATCTTGCGTGAGGCGCACGCGCCGTAGGGGAGGGGTCTCCCCTCCCGTCTTTCCGTGTACGGCATATATAAAATCGGGAGGCGAAACGCCTCCCCTAC
>JAEIGA010006744.1_pt1 | contig 17473 bp, 13 predicted proteins | sample 9270691 | NCBI WGS metagenome assembly JAEIGA01 (sample SAMN17057246, study PRJNA624740) | gut metagenome | biome: biome; isolation source: fecal sample | host: Bos grunniens | place: China: Xizang | collected 2019 | reverse complement strand
TTTACATCCAGTTCCTGGCTCCGGTGCAGAATGAACTGGTTATTCAGGAACCAGGCCTCTGCCAGAGAGGTGCCGTTAGTATTGCCGAAGAAGCATCCCAGCGTGCCCCATCCGCTCTCACCATACCAGGAGGGCACTGTATACCCCACCACCTGATTGCAGGTGTAGGCCGAGAGGGCTGTTACAGCCATGCTGTGGGGGCTGTTGTTGGCATTGCCGAACAGGCAGTTCCCTGCGGCCAGCCAGATGCGGGGCTCGCCATCCGGCGCAACGGAGGTGCAGCTGGTAGCCAGCTGCTGCATGGTAGCCTGGTTTCCGCCTCGTGCTTCTGCCAGCGGGTTTGCAAATTGTTTTAACTGGTTTGCGGGCAGTTCATGAAAACGATTGCCGGAGGAGAAGATGAGCCCCCGGCTGAACGGCATTTCCAGATTATACTCCGTAGCGTGGCTGGAGGTAATGATGGCCTGCGGCCGTTGTGTAGCAAGCTGCCGGGTGAAAATGCCCAGCAGTTTGTCCTCTCCCGGAGAAGCGGGGTAGGTGGTGGAAACTGGTTCTGTATATCCGTTCTGCTCCCGCACCGGGGCATCGGTCCAGTCGGTGATGCAGCAGCTGTGCTCAAAACGCTGGTGGTCCACATTGGTGGTGGCCAGCAGGCGCTTGATGGTGAGGGTGGAATCTGCCTCGGCAATGCGGCGGGCATCGCTGGCCGTATGGCCGGTGATAATGCCCCACATACAGTCACCCCATGGGTCATCGTCCACACGGCGGGCAGCCCGGTGCAGATTGTTGACCAGGATGCGGTCTACCTCGTCCGGCTTCAGGACAATGGCGGCATAGCGCGCCTGATTACGGCGCAGTGTATTGGCAACGGCATCTTCTGTCAGCTCTGCCAGAGAGCAGATTTCAGCATCCGGGTATTTTTTTTTTAGAACCGTGGCAACTTCGGCCCATTCCGGGTCTGCCATGGTCTTTTCGGAGGAAATGATGGTGTATTCTTCTGTGTGCGGTTCCTTCGGGGCCGGCGGGATGGCGCTTTCAGGCATGGTGAAGAAATAGTTCACCTTGTCCTGAGAGCTGAATACTTCACGGGCGAGCTGCTGGATTTCCTCCAGCGTAATGCTTTGCACATCCTGCAGATTATTACGGATCAAAGGCAGTTGGCGCGCATCACTCTGCAGGCGGGCCAGCGCGCTTTCCCAGTAACTGGTCGTGCGGAGACTCTTCTGCGTGCGGGAGATAAAGGGCTTCAGCGCGCAATCCAGGTCTTCCTGGGTAATCCTGCCTTGCCCCAGATCAGCCAGAATGGCATCCATAGCGGTGTTGACCTTGATCCGGTTGCCAATGACACCCGCACTTACAGTGCTGATGGTGGCGGCGTTGTTGAGCGTGGGATGCGGAGCAAGTCGCACGCTGGGGGAATAGGTTTCTCCCAGCTGGGCCCGGATGCCATCGAACAACTTCTCGCGGGTGATGGAGGTCAGTACCATAAGCCGCCGGTTGCGGTGCTGGTCTCTGCCGTCACCACATGGCCGCACCTGGGTAACGAGGGTCTTATCCAGTTCTGTGGTGTAGGGTAGGAAGGCGCGCTGCCCCCACTTTACACCGGTTACACTGGTTTCTGCCTCTGTCAGTTCCGTGAATTCGCGCTGGCGGGAAGGCATGGCACCGAAGGTTCGCTGAATCACCGGCAGAATTTCCTCTACCTTGAAATCGCCCACTATGCTGACCTCCATGGCCCCATTCTGCAGCCAGGGGGTAAGGGCATTCTTCACCTGTTCTGTGCTGCATGCTTCCATCTGGCTGCGTTCAGGAGTGACAAAGCGGGCATCGTTCCCATACATGAGACGGGGTGCTTGCTCGGAATACGCACCATTGGGGGTTGTTTCGTAGCTCTTGTAGATGGCAGGCAGCTGGCGGCGAAGCAGGATTTCTCCATCGTTGCGGAACCCCGGGTGCAGAATCGAGGCGGCCAGAAGCTTGCATTGTGTTTCGATATCTGCCGCTGTGGTTTCACCGCTCATACAGAAGCGGTCCGGCCCCATGCTGAAGTGCATGCCGGCACTGCGCCCGGCAAAGATTTTTTCCAGTTCGGTGAGTTCATGCGCCTCCAGACCACCCAGGTTCATGACCATGGCTGCCATCTTGCCCAGACCAGGAGTCTGGATGAGACGGAGGGAACCGCCATCAATGAACGCTTTCACGCTGATGAGACCTTTGCTGAAATCAACGGGTTTCAGGTTGACTCGAATGCCGTTGGAAAGGGTAAGGGTGGTGATGCCCAGGTCTTCGATGAAGGCCTGCTTCTCAATGCTGCCGGGGGTGCCTATGGTGTCGTAGGCGAAGGGGGTCACCTCTTCCGTTACAGGCGGGGTGACTTCCTGCTGCATCACGCTGTCAAACGCGTTGCGGAGCTCCGTTTTGCCGATGCCTTCAGGCAGCGTGCCCGATATCATCAGCTTGGTGCGGGTGGCCTCAAACGCCTTGCTCAGCGCCTGGCGGCACAAATCCGGATTCTGCATGATACGGGCCATGCCGGCATCATGCACGCGCAGTTCCTCAATCGGAGTGGTGATGGCTGTTTCCTCCGAAAGAGCATCTACCAGCTGGTCAGCCATGCCGGTGGCGCTGATGGTGTCCCAGGAGTTGATGGCTCGGGTATAGGCATTGCGGATGATGGCTGCCATTTCATCCATTTCTGCCGGGGTGAATCCATACTGACAGGCGCGGCGCAGTTCGAGCAGGGCGCTTGCAAGGGCTTCCTGCCATTTTCCCGGCGCAGCGTTGATATTCATGCCGAAAATGTCTGCACTGGTATAAAGCCCGGAGCGGGAGACAGAGGCCTGTTGGAAGGCTGAATCTGCTTCGCGGGCCATGTGGCTCAACCGCCGGTTGAGCATGGCACAGGCCAGTTCCAGGGGCAGGTCTTCCATGCGCTGTGCGGCGGTGTCGGGCTTCTGCACCCAGGGAGAGGAAATGGTGAGTGTGATATTTGTCTGGGCGCTTTCCGGATTGGGGATAATCGCTTCGGTTGCTTCCAGATTATCCGGTGTTCCGGGGGAAATCCGCTCAGCCGGGGTGGTGTCCGCCATGTCTGCAAAGTATTTTTCTATCCATTGCCGGGCGGTGGCGGGGTCAAAGTCTCCCGTCACAATCATGGTCATATTGCGGGGGACATAGTGGGTCTTGTAGTAGTTCCGGAATACCTCATACGGGGCACCCATGATGACTTCCTCTGTGCCGATAGGAAGGTAGTCTGCAAGGCGGGTGCCGGGGGCTGCATGGCGGAGAGATTCTACGGAGGCCTGGTAGCTGGCGGAGTTGCGGGCATAGAGCTCGCTCCTCACAATGCCGCGCTCGTGGTCAATGGCGCTGTCTTCCAGGCTGGCACCATCGGCGAAGTCGCGCATGATGGTAAAGGCAAAATCCACCGTTTCGTCATTCAGGTTCGGTAAATCAAGCTTATAAACCGTTTCGCGCAGGCTTGTGTAGGCATTGGCATCTCCACCGAAGCCCAGCCCCAGCTGCTGCATGGTCGGGATGAGTTCTCCTCTCTTGAAATGACGTGAACCATTGAACACCAGATGCTCAATGAGATGTGAAATGCCTTTTTCATGTTCCTGCTCATCCAGCGAACCGGTGCCGACGAAGAGTCGCAGGCTGGCTCGCCCCTTTGGTTCGGCTGTCGGGCGGATGATGTAGCGCAGGCCGTTTTCTAACTGCCCTCGGGTGACTTGTGGGTCTTCCTTCAATTCTGCTGTGCGGTCGTTATTCTCCACTACGGCGGCAGCCGGTGCTGCTTCCTGGGCGTGAAGTACCTGCACGCTCAGACCGAGCAGGATGACGGGAAGAAGGGAAAGGTATTTCATATCGGTTAGGTGTGCTTTTGTGGCAGAAGACACAGGTTATTTGCTGCGTGTTCAAAAATTTATCTGGTTTATACCAGCTGGGGCAGGGGGAGTCAAGCTTGCAGTGTGTGCATTCTGCCTGCGTGAAATAATTGTCATGGGTGCATTTCTGCCTTGCGCTGTCGCGCGTATGCGTGTTTAATGGTGGCACTATGAGTGAAATGAATGACCAGATTACCGAGGGGATGAAGACAGCCATGCGAGCCAAGGATACTGTGGCTCTGGGGGCGTTGCGCGGGCTCAAGGCAGCCCTGCAGACCGCTCGCCTGACCAAGGGCAGTGTCAATGCCGAGCTGACTCCCGCGGAGGAACAGAATGTGGTGCGTAAGCAGATTAAGCAGCGCGAAGATGCCATTGCTCTGTATGCCCAGGCTGGTCGTACCGACCAGGTGGAGAAGGAACAGGCTGAAATCGGCGTGCTGGCAGCCCTGCTTCCCAGCGAAATGACAGAGGCAGAAATCCTGCCCGTGCTGGATGCCGTCATTGCAGAACTGGGTGCCACGGGTAAGAAGGACATGGGCCGAGTGATGAAGGAGATGCAGGCCCGCACAGAGGGCCGGGCTCCCGGCAAGTTGCTTTCGCAGCTTGTGGGCGGGCGTCTGAACTGATTTTTCTGCATTCCAGCGCTATGTTCTGTGCGGTCATTGTTGCGGCGGGTAGTTCGCGCCGCGCCGGGTTTGACAAGTTGGCTGCTCCGCTGGCCGGGCTGCCGGTTCTGCGTCGCAGTATAGATGCCTTTGTTGCCGCAGGGGCTGCAGCTGTGGTGGTTGTGTGTCCCTTGAGCCGCTGGCAGGAAACAGGCATGGCTGATGCTGCTTTCCCGATTCCGGTGAATCGGGTTGATGGCGGTGCAGAACGGCAGGATTCCGTGGCCGCAGGGCTGGCCGCTCTGCCGCCGGGAACTCGCATGGTGGCGGTGCATGATGGTGCCCGCCCCCTGATTACCCCGGAGGGTATCCGCTCCTGCCTTGCCGCAGCAGAGGAATGCGGGGCTGCCACTTGTGCCCACCCGGTGGTTGATACGCTGAAACGCGCAGATGCCCAGGGTCTTTCCCTACCAGAGAAGGTGAGCCGCGACTGCCTGTGGGGCATGGAGACTCCGCAGATTTTTCGCCTCGAGCTCCTGCGCCGCGCCTATGCTCATGTCCGGGAACAGGCACTTGTGGTGACCGATGAGGTTTCTGCCGTGGAATCGCTGGGCGTGGCCACCCGGCTGGTGCAGGGGGGGGTGAATATGAAGATTACGCTGCCGGGCGATCTGGAACTGGCAGAGCTTATCTGGACGCACCGCGCATGAAGATGGCGATGGAGCGAGTCTGGGTCATTGGTGCCGGTTTTCTGGGAGATGCTCTGGCAGCGGCCTGCCGCTCGGCAGGAGCCCGGGTGCTGACCATCGATGCTGCCGGTCACGCTTCTCTCTGTGGCTCTGCTGCAGAGCAGACTGTGCTGCAGCAGGCCTTACAGCGCTTTCACCCAGAGGTGGTGTTCTGCTGTACCGCAACACATGGCGGCGATGCAGCGGCTTATCGGCAGGCGTATCTGCGCCCGGCAGAGCAGCTGGCTTCTCTGGTAAAAGAATCGCGGATAGTATTCTGTTCATCCACCTCGGTTTATGCCAGACTGCCCGAGTTGGTGGTGACAGAGGAATCCCCGGTGCTGGCAGAAAACGAACGCTCTCAGATACTCCTGCAGGCAGAGGAGGTGGTGATGCAGAGCGGTGGAATAGTGGCGCGACTGGCCCCCCTGTACGGCCCTGGCCGCTGTGAGCTGCTGCGGCGCTATATGAATGCCCTGCCGGTGCTTCCCGGTGCGCCGGGCCGCACCATGAATTACCTGCACCGGGATGATGCTGTATCGGCGCTTCTTCTTCTTGGAGGACTGCCTGATCCTGCTCATTCCCTGTACAATGTGAGCGGCGAGCATTTTACCAAGGAAAGTATATACACGCAACTTGAGGCGGCTTTTCATATCGGGCTGAATGCCTGTGAGAGTTCGCCCTCGCAACGAGGGGTATCGGACAGGCTTGTGGATTGCACCCGCCTGCGCCATGCAGGTTGGTCCCCCCGGTTCCGCTTGCTGGATTCAGCCCACGAATGGAAGGAGTGACCCGTATGCCACTGCCGGATTATTATGCCTTGCTTGAGGTGGAGAGCTCTGCTTCTCAGGCAGAGCTGAAACAGGCCTATTACCGCCAGGCAAAGGCGTATCACCCCGATCTCAATGGCGGCGATGCCGAGGCCGAAAACCGCTTCAAGCAGATTGCAGAGGCATACCGGGTGCTGGGCGATGAGACTGAGCGCCGCTTGTATGACGAAGCCCGGGAAAGGGGAATCCGCTATTCTGCTGCCCCGGAACTGGCTTCCATGCAGCGCAGAACCCGTTTTTCTGTGCGCCGCAGGGCGGGGCGTACGGAAAAGCCTGCGCCACGTCGGCGCTTTACCATTCTGCCGCCGCGCAGGAAAATGCCGCGCTGGGTCATGCTGCTGATGATGCTTTTCTGGCTGAGTGCCCTGGTTCCCATGGTGCTGCGGACGGGGTCTATTGCTTTGCACCGGGGAGATGCAGAGGGTAAGAAGGAAAAGGTTGAGCCCTCTGCAGAAATTGTGCGGGAGCGTCTGGCCCGGATGCGGGCCGACATGGAGAAGGCTGCTGCTGGTGGTGATGCCCGTGCCCAGCTGCGTCTGGGGCTTCTTCTCTACACCGGGAGCGCCGGGGTGGAAATAGACCGTACTGCTGCCCGCGTGTGGTGGGAGAAAGCCGCGGCCCAGGGTAATAAATCTGCCGAATACTATCTGCAGAAGTGTGATTTTTCTGCTCCTGCTCCGGCGGCGGCTGATGAATCAGAGGAAAATCCCTGACTCAGGATTCCTGCCTGGTGGTGGCTGGCTTCCGGTCCTTTGCCTTTGTTTTAGTCTTGCGCTTTTTGCGGGTGGTTTTGCGTTTGCGGCGCGGGGGATTGATACGCTGCATTTCCACTTGCATGAGCATCAGCGTGAACATGGAGGCCGGGTTGATATTCACCATGGCGGCCTGCGATACCTTTTCTGCCAGCTGCACCATCTTCTGCAGCAGCGTGGAATATTCTGCTGCATCTGTGCCAATTCCGGCTTCAATGAGCAGTGTGTGCAGCTGTAACAGGTTGCGGAACATGCACAGCCAGTTTTCCTCCGGGCCGGCAGAAAGACTGGTCATAATGGCTTCCGGTAGGGTGTTGAGGCACTTTTCCACCTTGCGGAGCAGGGTCAGGCGGCTGCGGTCCTTGCAGCCGGTTGCTGCGGCTTCCAGCATGTAGCGCAGGGGTGTTTCCAGGTTGCCGAATGCTTCCAGTGCATCAACCGGAACATGGCCGGGTGCCTGGGGTTCATCTCTGCGCCGGGCTACACGCGAGAACAGTTCCTCCATGGCAGCAAGGCGTTCCTGAGGTGTTACTGTCTCCCGTTCAAAAAGCATGTGGTTATCCTATCAATTTGCTCCTGTTGTTGCAAGCATAAAGCGGGTTTCCGGTTCATGCTGCCACATAAAAAGCGGCTCCCCCGGAATCTGGGGAGCCGCAGTAAATTGCAACGGGCTTATGCCTTGGCTTTCTTCTTTTTCTTCTTGCCTTTCTTTTTCTTTTTAGACTTGGCAGAATCTTTTCCAGAAGCCTTGCGGGCAGAGGGTGTCACCTTGGCGCTCTTGCCGTTGATGAAAACCTGCACGGGGTCGCTGTTGTCATCAGAGTAGAGCTTGTAGCTGGTAATGCTGCCATTCTTCCACTCCATATCAATCGTGATGTTGCCGCGGGCGCGGATGCCTTTCACATAGCCATTGGCCCAGGCAGACGGCAGAGTGGGCAGCAGGTCTATCCGCCCTGCATGGCTCTGAACCAGCATTTCGCTCATGCCACCAGTCATGCCGTACGTGCCATCCATCTGCATGGGCGGGTGGTCGCCGAACAGGTTGTCCAGCACGTTATAGCGCAGGTAGTTCTGCACCATTTCATAGGCCTGCTGGGTGTTGCCGAATCTTGCCCACAGGGCGGTACGCCACGGCCATGTCCAGCTGCGGCGGTTATCGCCACCGCAGCCGCGCAGCTCCAGGCTCTTCATGGCTGCCTTGGCCAGTTCCGGGGTCTTGGCCATGGATATGGAAGAACCGGGGAATACACCGATGAGGTGGGAGGTATGGCGATGCCCGCTCACCATGTCCGGGCGGTCGATAATCCATTCCTGGAGGTAACCGCCATCTGCCACACGGCAGGGAACAAGTCTGTCACGCAGGGCGATGAGCTTTTTTGCCCAGGCTGCGTCCACTCCCAGCACCTTGGCCGCTTTGGCGGTGTTGTCAAAAAGCTCCCAGATGAGCTGCTGGTCGTGCATGACACCATCTTCATCCGGGCCCCATTCATGAGACCAGCTGTTGGGGGATACCAGTGAGCCTGCCTTGATTTCCTTGAGTTCCGGGTGTTCATCCACATTGATGGGTTTGCCGTTGGACATCAGGCCCCTGCCTCCGGCGCCGATTTCCTTGAGGTAGGTTTCCCAGAAGGCGCATATGCTCTTGAGGATGGGGTAGCCGGTTTCCTTCAGGTACTTCTTATCCTTGGTGAACATGTAGTGATCCCAAACGTGCAGGGCGTACCAGGCATTCACCGGGGGATTCCACTTGACCCAGCCGCCACCGCCCCAGGGATTCTGGGAAATTCTAGTGGTCCAGCCTTTGACGGAGGCCCCGAAATGGGTCTGGGTCATTTCCGTGAGAGGCTTTTCCATGGCCTTCATGAAGTCAATGAAGGGCATGTGGCATTCGGAGAGGTTGCCAACTTCTGCGCCCCAGTAGCACATCTGGAGGTTGATGTTGTTGTGGTAGTCACAAGCCCAGGGCGCATGGACTTTGTTATTCCAGATGCCCTGGAGGTTGACCGGAAGATTCCCCGGACGGGAGCCCGAGATGAGAACATAGCGGCCATACTGGTATACCGTGGCTTCCAGTTCAGGGTCTGTACCATTGCTCCGGTAGGCTTCCAGACGCTTGTCGGTAGGAAGGGAGGCCGTTGCTTCCGGTGTTTTGCCGAGATTGATATCGAGTCTGTTAAAGAGGCTCTGATAATGTTCGACATGTTCCTTGCGGAGCTCACTGTAATTTTTCTTCAGGGCAGCGCCAAGCGCCTTTTTATTGGAGGAAGCCGGGTTGTTGCCTTTCCAGTTGCTCTCGTAGCTCATCTTGTAGTCAGTAGCCAGTGAGACATAGATGACAAAGGATTCAGCATCCTTGATTTCCAGGTAGGGAATGTTATCTGCCTCGTAGATGGGGGCCATCTCTCTCTTACCCGGTTCGCTGTAGGTAGAGATGGGAACAGAACCAGCTTTACCCTTGACGGAGACAGAGCCGCCCTTGGCTTTTACGACGACATGACCCTCAAACTTCTCGCCATTGGCGAGAGTGCCGCTCATGACAATGCCGCTCTTTTCCTTGGAATAACTGACGCTATGGTAGGGCGTAAGTGTGACCTTTGCCGAGAGACCATTGCCTGAGCTGGTTTTTGCGCTGTATATCAGCAAATCGGCAGGCTCACTCACGAAGCATTCTCGCTCATGTTTGCTGCCATTGCTCTCAAAGGAAACTCGTGCGATAGCATCTCTCAAATCAAGAGAGCGGGAGTACGATTCCGGCTCATCTCCATTTTCGAATTCTATGAAAAGGTTGCCGAACGGCTGGTAGGAGCCAAAGCCATCCTTGTCTGTGGTGGGGCCGTAAGAATAACCGCTGCCGTTGCCCGGCAGGTTGGGGCCGCCACTCCAGAGACTCACTTCATTAAGGACAATCTGTTCAAGTTTGTTGCCACCATACACAGTAGCACCAATGCGCCCATTGCCTAGGGGGAGCGTCTGGGCTTCCCAAGTGTCGTGGCGCGATTTCCCCGGCATATTCCCGCTTTCGGATTCGCCATCGTTCCAGGGAAGGACGCTTGCCGGTACTCCTGCAGGCTGTTTGTACCAGAGGTAATTCTGAGTCGGGTGCTTGTCGGCAGCACTGGTCAGAAGCGGAGCAAGGCTCAGGAGGCCTGTTACGATGCTGAGTGGTTGTCTCATAATTCTGTAATAAGGGGGGAATCAGATGAATTCTACCTGTAAGTCAATACAGCCCATGGTGAGAGTGTCGCCGTCTTTCAGGGGGCGGCTGTTGTCGTAGGGTGTCAGCGGTGCGGCATTGACAGCAGTTCCGTTGGTGGAGCCCAGGTCACTCACAATAAGGCCGTATTCATCAAGCCGGAGCTGGATGTGAGTACGGGAGACGCTTGTGTCATTTACCGAGAAATGGGTTGTATCCGGATCACGCCCCAGAACCACTCCGCCGTCTCTGGCAATTTCATCAAATGGAATGCGTTGTTCCCACGGGCTGCCGTCGGTTAACAAGCCAAAAAGGCGTAAATCCGTTGCTACATCCTCTTCTTCTTCGAGCTCGGGTATGAGGATATCTGGCGTGAGAGCGTTTTCCAGACCGCTGCCAAGCCCCCATTTGGCACGCAGGGCGTGGTATGGCTGCAGCGATTGAGGATAGACCTGCCCGGTGTCTGTTGTTTCATCATCGACCGCCTGGGTGGTCGGAGGAGCAGAAATAGCCAGCGGGGCATCCCATGCCGGAGCAAGGGGGACCTCCTGCCCAGAGGCCGGCACCTGGCCTTCGTGCATAATCGCATGAAGACCGGCGATTTCCTGCCTCACATCGGAAAGTCTGCTTTCCAATTCGTTGGCGTGGGCTTCCAGTTCTTCCAATCGGGTCTGGTGCTGGTCCTGCTCGGCTGAATTCATAAAATCATGGTTATTCTACCAGATTTGCAGGCGTGTGGCAAGCTGGAAGTTCGGTGCCGGAGCGGAAATCAGCCGGTTTCAGTGCTGCCGGAAGGTCACGACGCTGCGCTCCGGCAGCTCCATAGAGGTCTGGTTGCCCGGCAGAAGAAGCCTGCGCCGGGCTCTTTGCCGCACCTGGAATGTGCCGAATCGGGCCAGTTTCACTTCGCCGTCTTCCAGCAGACCGCTGCGGATGCCGTGCAGCACAGCATCAAGTGCCATTTGTGCGGCCATGGGGGTTGCGGTACCGCCAAGCTGCTGGCGCACCAGTTCCTGCAGAGTGTGGCGGTTCGTTATCATTCGCGGTTGTTGTTCATACGGCTCAGAATGATGAGCGCATAGTACAAAAGCATGGCCAGCGAGGAAAGAGCCGCTGCCACGTAGGTCATGGCTGCCCAGCGCAGGGCTGAACCGGCTTGACCGTGCATGGCGTGGTCGGCAAAGCCGCTCTGCCTGAGCCAGGCCAGCGCCCGGCGGGAGGCATCGAATTCTACCGGGAGAGTCACCAGGGCAAACAAGGTTGTTGAGGCATAGAGCGCCAGCCCCACCCAGGCAACGGCAGTGCTGTTGCCGGCCGCCAGAAGAATAATGCCCAGGAAGAGGATGACTTGCCCCAGCCGGGAGCCGATGTTGACCATGGGAACCAGGGTGGAGCGCAGGCCCAGCCAAGGGTAGGAACAGGCGTGCTGCACCGCATGCCCGCATTCATGTGCCGCAACGGCCATGGCAGCCACACTGGCCTCATTGTACACACTCTCGCTCAGATTCACGGTGCGGTCCACAGGGTTGTAATGGTCTGTGAGTCTGCCGGGGGTACTGATGACCTGCACATTATCCAGCCCGTACTGGTGGAGCATCCTGCGTGCCACCTCTGCGCCGGTAAGGGGGGCGCGTTCTTGAGAATAACGGGTAAAAGCGCTTTTGAGGCCCATCTGCACCGCACCACCCAGCAGCATGGTGACCAGCAGAATGAGCACGCCGATGAAGGTGTAATCACCATACATGCCATTCAGTGCAGCATGTGAGCCATGGAAAAAATCGTTACCGGTGCTGTAATAGCCGGCTTGTGCCAGAGTATGGAGAAAAACAGTCATATCGTATAGGAGGTCTGATGCCTGGGACTGTCAACCTGTTCAAAATTGTCCGCTTTCCAGGTTGCGTTGCAGGTGAGCAAGACCAATGCGGCGAATGGGGCTGCCAGCAAAAAGCTGCTCGAAGTCATTTTTATTCAAATCAGCCATGGCATCGGGGGATATGCTCTGCAAAGCCGCAGGCATGAGCAGGTGCGGGTCCGGCTGCCGCTCGTTGCCGGGGCGGGGGCGGTTCCAGGGGCAGGCCTCCTGGCAGGCATCGCAGCCGTAGAGTCTGTCTTTCTGTAGCAGGGCAAGCTCCGGGGGCATATCGCTCTTTGCCTCAATGGTCCAGTACGACAGGCAGAGCCGCGCATCACACACGCCATTTTTCAAGGCTCCGGTAGGGCAGGCCTGCTCACAGCGGTGGCAGTTGCCGCAATGGTTCGCAATAGGAGAATCAACAGGAAGTTCCAGAGTGGTGAGAATGCTGGACAGAAAGCAGTAGGAGCCCCGCTCAGGGTGTATAAGGAGGCCGTTGCGTCCAATCCAGCCCAACCCTGCTTGCGCGGCAAAGAAACGCTCGCTGACCGGGCCGCTGTCCGTGAAACAGCGTTGCACGCCGCCATAGAACTGGAGTGTCTCATCCAGATCTGCTAGCTTGGAAACCAGCAACTTGTGATAATCCTCACCCTGGGCATAACGCGCAATGTGGCCTGCGCCCTGCCTGGCATCGTGGCGGGGGTATTCATAGGTGAGCATGATGATGCTCCGCACCCCCGGCAGCACAAGTTCCGGGTTCTGCCGGGCGGGCAGGTGCCGCTCCATCCATTGCATATCCGCATGCATACCGTCGGCTATGAACCGGGCCAGCGCATCCTCCTGGTCAGCCTGCGGGCTGGCTACTCCGACCGCTGAGAAGCCCAGAGCCCTTGCTGCGTAATCCAGCGCCTGGCGAATGGGGTGCATGGTGGTGTTACAATTCCTCATGGTTGGGGCTGAAAAGCAGCCATGCACGCAGGCGTTCGCGGGTTTCTTCTGCTACAGGCAGGGCCTGAATGATGCGGAGCGAAGCATTGTCAATTCTGGTATTATAGGGAGTTGTGCTTTTGAGGCTGGCGCGTATGCCCTCCTTGAACGCGAGTCTCTGCATATTGGCAGAGGCTTCCTTATTCCCGAGATTGGCCGCTTTCCGGTACAGATGGTAGGCGTTTTCGTAGTTGCGCGGAGTGGGGTAGCCATTCTCAAACATGGTCCCCAGATTGTTAAGGCACTGGTCATCATTCTGCCGGGCTCCCATGCGAAAAAGCTCAAATGCCTTGCGGGCATCACGGGGCATACCGATGCCGTGCAGGCACATGTGCCCCATGTAGAAGAAGAGGTGAGGTGTCTGCGGTGATGTTAATGCTTGCTGATGAAGGATTTTCCATGCCTGCTGCGGGTCTCGCTTCACCCCTGAGCCCGTCATCAGGTAGCGGGCTTCCTCCACCGCCGCCTGTGACATGCCACGTCGTGCTGCCCGTTGCATCCAGGTATAAGCTGAGCTTTTATCCACCTCGCATCCATTCCCTTTTTCCAGATAGAGAGCCAGGCGGTACATGGCTTCTGTTCGCAGCGTTTCCAGCTCTTTCTCGCTGGCATCCAGCTTTCCGGCCTCAGCCAGCCCGCGGGCCAGGTTCAGCGCCTGCTGGGGATTCGGGCTCAGTCCTTTGAATCGCCCTTCATACACATCGAGGAGCAGACGTGAGGCCTCCGGGTGTCCTTCGCGCACGCAGGTTTCCAGCAGCATGGGAACACTGGCTACATCCTGTATGGAGCGGTCTTCCAGAATGGCGCGGGCCTGTACATACATGCTCTCCACATCCCACTGGCTCAGGGAGCCTGCAGGCTGGTCTGCAACGGATGCTCCGCCTGCCAGCCAGAGACACACGATTGCGGTAAGGGAGAATGCACGCATGTGTTCTGTATAGCATGCAGTATTCCTTTTGTCGATTCTTTTCCCGCCGGGAAGGCAGAAATGCTGCTGCGCGGCCAGGATGACGGATTCGTTTTCACTCCGTCAGTTGTTCTGCTGCGTCGCACACATGATTTTTCCTTGCAATGCCGGGCGGAATATGCTTGAATGGCCTCCGCAACGCTACAGTGGCGGAATGGTAGACGCAGGAGACTTAAAATCTCCCGCCCATCAACAGGCGTACGGGTTCGAGTCCCGTCTGTAGTAGCTCAGGCGCAATCAGTTGATACTGGTTGCGCTTGATTCGTTTCAGGCGTGTAGCACAAAATGAATGCTTGTGTCGACCATGGCTGCTGTGGGGTGTCCATCTCTGCGGGCGGGGGAGAATCGCCAGTGTTGCAGAATCCAGCGGCGTACATGAGTATCGAGCTTGTTGTTCCCGCTTGAGGTGATGATTTCCACCCTGGTAGGAGCACCTTCTGCAGAGACAGCAATGCGGATGCCGACTGTACCTTGCACCCGGCGTGCCCGCAGACTGGGAGGATAATCGGGCTGGGGGCAGTCAAGATAGCCGGGCGGGATGAAGAGGCTGCTTTCCTTTTGTGTGATGTGGTGTGCGGCCGGTGCGGGGGTGGTTGCCGCTGCGGGAGCTTCTGCTTTCCGGTTGAGCCATGTGGCATCTGTTTCCAGCGGCAGGGTGATGTCGTTTTTCTCATCCGTGGTAATGAACTGAAGCTCCGGTAAATGAAATTCTGTCTGATGGTGTACCAGCAGTTCCGGGGAAGGTATGTCTGGCCCGGGGAGATCGGGATGCAGGCGCGGAGCAGGGGGGGAAGGATGTACTGAAGATGTTTCCTCCGGGAGAAGGTAGGTTACTCCCAGAAAATCACAATCATTCTGCGGGGGGGGGAGGGGGAGCATAGTATGGGCGGCCACCAGCAATACACCGAGTCCCGGCAGCAGCACCAGGGGCAGGCTGCACCACGCCCGCCGGATGCGCTGCCTGGCCAGTTCTGCCGCAGGGGTGTGGATGATGTGGATCATGGAGCCGGAGCAAGCCAGAAGAGGTGGGCATCCAGCGCGTCGAAGCACCACGGACTGGGTGGAATGCGGAGTGCAGGGTTGTGTGCCAGATAGACGCGGTTTTCCTTCCATCCCGGCAACCAGATGGCCTGTTCGTATACCTCGCGGTCAATGGTATCGAGTCTGCCGCTGCGGGCAAATTCAGCCAGCGCGGCGTTCATGGGCTCGGAATTCAGCCGGAAGGGAGCATATTCCGGTGCAGCATCGGGCGCAAAGAATAGGGCAGGGGCTGGCGATTCCGGGGCGGGCACCGCCCAGAAGATGAGTTCATGTGAGCCTTCTTGTATCTGACGCTGGCTGTATTGCCACGGGAGCGGCTCTGGTATAATCTCCGCTCCGCACCGGGCTGCACTGCGGATGAGTATTCCCAGCATAGCGCTGATTTTTTCGTGGGGGGTGTAGGTGAGACGGACACTCAGCCTTGTGCCGTCGGTTTTCCGTAGAATGCCGTCATTTCCGGTGAGGGTGTAGCCTGCTTGTGCAAAGTAACAGCGGGCAGTTTCCGGGGAGTGGTGGTATTGCGGTGTGCCCTGTGGCGTGCGGGTTCCGTAGCCGGAGTGGAAGGTGGTGAGGCGTTGACCTTCGTTCCGGGTCATGTGTGCCACCGCAGCATCCATGTCCATGGCGTGCAGCAGGCCTTTCCGCAGGTAGAGCTGGGGCAGGGTGCGGGTATTCAGCGCAATGCCGTAGGGCGGCAGTGGGTATTCTGCATCGTATACCGTGCGCTGCAGGTGGGGGGTGTTTTCTGCATATTCCTGCCAGGCAACTATGTTACGGGTCTGGAGGGCATCCAGCTTGCCCCGCAGCAGAAATTCCCATACCTGGGCTTCTGAGTTCAGAAAATGGTATTCGAGGGTCTGCGCGTTGAATCGGTGGCGGTAGAGGGGGATGTTCTGCCCCCACCAGTCACGGACTCGTTCCAGCGTGATGCGGCGTCCGTGTTCCACCTGGCTGATGCGGTAGGCACCGGTGGACGGGGGAATGCGCTGGGCAAACTGCTCGCGGTAGCGTGAATCAAAGTCTGTGTAGAAGCCCGGCTCTGCTGGTATGAGCAGCCTGGCTGCCCGGAGCACATCGGCCTCTTCCCGCATGGTGAGGGCCAGGCAGGTATCTCCATGGGCGGTGAGAGATTCGGCGGCGCTGGCCAGCTGCTCGTATTCTGCGCTGTGTTGCTCTGCCTGCAGCAGAGCTGCCAGCAGGTAGTCGCGGGCGCGCACCGGGCGGCCATTGTTGTACCGTGCTGCGGAATTCAGGCGAAACCAGACCGTTCTTCCGGATATTCCCCAGGCTTCTGCCACGCCTGCCGTTGTGGTTCCGGTGAGGGGGTGCCGTGCCACCAGCGGAATTTCGGTGGCGGCCAGCAGGTTCTGGTGGAAGAACTGTGCCTCCCCCCCGCCGAATCGGTGGAAATGGGCAGGAAAGGGGCCGGCGTTGCACAGGCATACCCTGCCGCCCTTGCAGGCAGCTGGGTCACCTGGAGCCGGATGCCCCTCTGCGCTCTGCCAGACGATACCCTGCGGATGCTCTTCCATAAGCCGCAGATTGAGCCCGGTTACACGGGCAAGCCGGGTGGAAAAGTCAACCGGGTAGGAGGCAGGAGCCTGCGTGGCGGCAGGCGTTTCACCAGTGGTGTTCTGCCGGTCAGCGGCCCACCAGGCCGCCGCCATTATCAGCAGAATCAGAAGCGAAACGAGCCGTTTCATCAGAACGTGATGGTGCAGCCACCGTAAACGGCAGTGCCGGGGTTCAGCCACGACTGGGAGTGAATGCCCCAGTCATCGGGCTCTGAGACAAACTTCTGGTTGGTCAGGTTTTCCACACGCAGGTGCAGGGTGAGGTGTTCATTCACCTTGTAGCTTGCATACCAGCGCAGGGTGTAGTAGGCATCCAGCCGGCTGCCGTTCCAGCCGCGGCATCCGCTGGCGGCAGCAAGGCCTATGCCGGTGGTAAATCCTTCGAAGGGACTGGTGTGCATATCGGCTCCCCAGACCTGGCGGGCGGTGCTCTTCAGTTGCTGTCCCTCATCATCTTCCGGGTTGCAGAGGGTAAGGCTCAGGGTATACCCCGTGTTCCATTGGTCTTCCCATGTGCCGCTCAGGCTCAGCTCAACGCCTGTGCTGGTATCCCGGCCGCTCTTGTTGTAGAACTCATAAACATAGTTGCCTGTATCTCTGCTATCGATGGCATCCTGGGTGCGTGTCCAGAACAGAGTGATGCCTGCCGTATGGTTCAGCATCCATTCATGCTCGATTCCCATATCCGCGCTCCAGCTGGTCTGGCTGTCCAGTCCCGGGTTGCCCTGGTAGGTTGTTCTCCAGCCGGTCGTGAATTGCCCATTCATGCGCTGAAAGGCGGAGGGTGCCATGTAACCGCGGGAGATGGAGCCGCTGAGGCGGGTGCGATCATTATTGAAACTCCAGCTGGAAGCGGCACGCAGCGTATAGAGCGCATCGTACACATCACTCTGGTCCCAGCGCAGGGCGAGGGTGTTTTCCCAGCCTTTGAAGGGAGTCACGCGGTGTTCAGCAAAGAGGCTGTATGTGTTCTCGTTGTTCTGCCTGTTGCGGGCGGAGGTGCCGTTATCATCTGCGGTGTATTCGCTGTGCATGAAGGCGAGCCCGGCGGTGGTGG
>JAEIGA010006743.1_pt1 | contig 17473 bp, 4 predicted proteins | sample 9270691 | NCBI WGS metagenome assembly JAEIGA01 (sample SAMN17057246, study PRJNA624740) | gut metagenome | biome: biome; isolation source: fecal sample | host: Bos grunniens | place: China: Xizang | collected 2019 | reverse complement strand
GTGGAGTTGCCGTTCGGTCGCCCGCTCTCGCGTGGTTCTGAGTTCTAGGGGCGGAGTTTTGCGGTTTCGCACGCTTCGTAGATGCGTTGGCTTTTCGTGGGCGTAGCCCTAGTGTTACGAAAAGAGCAACGCATCTCCTAGCGTCCTCGCGTTAAAATCCACACATGCAGTGCTTACGATGCTTCGCAGAAGCACGAGCCAGCATCCACGGGGCCGCAGGCCATCGCGCCGTGGTGCGGTCGTGCGCCTCGCGTAGTTCGCGGTAACCACACTGGCATTCCTGCGGCGCAGCCGCCCCGTCCTACGCTGCAGTTTTCGTTATTGATGTATTACTTTTCTTGATTTTAAAGGGTTTTAGCGGTGTCTATTGATTAAAATTGAAAAAATCTTGATTTTAGTCAATAGAATGCAATATAATGTTGATAAATGGAGGTTTTTGATGAAACTTATTACGCGAAAACACTATTTAGACAAATTGCTTCATGTGATGGGTACGCCAGACATTAAGGTGATTACGGGAGTGCGCCGTAGTGGGAAGTCGAAGCTTCTGGAGGCGTTTAAGTCGTATATTCAAACGACTGTTAAAAATTGCAACATTATCCATATTAATTTTGCTTTACCAGAGTTTGACCATTTACTGGACTATCGTCCACTTTATGATTATGTGCGTGCTCATTATGTGGAGGGGGTGGATAACTTTGTGCTCATTGACGAGGTGCAAACCTGTCACAATTTTGAGAGAGCAATTAATGGATTACACGCTACAGAACTGTTTGATATTTACATTACAGGTTCCAATGCATTCTTATTGAGTTCTGATTTGGCAACACTTTTTACGGGGCGAACATTTGAAATTAAAGTGTTTCCTTTTTCGTTTACAGAGTTTGTTTGTTATTTCAATTTAACGGATCCCTATGCCGCCCTTGAGCGATATTTGTTGGAGGGTGGAATGGCGGGTTCTTATCTTTACAATGACGCTGAAGCAAAGTATGATTACATTCAGGAGGTGTTTAATACGTTAATTGTGAGAGATATCCGAAAAAAATACAAGATTCGCCAACCGCAGTTAATGGATAAGCTAATTGATTTTTTGATGGATAATATCTCTAATTTGTCCTCTCCTAAAGCGATTACGAATTACCTCTTAAATCTTCAAGAGAAGGTAAGCTCGACGACGACCCGTGCGTATATTGAACATCTCTGTAGCGCGTTTGCGTTTTATCGTTTTAGACGATACGACATTCATGGGAAAAAGTATCTTACTTCGAATGATAAATATTACTTAAGTGATCATACTTTTCGATATGCCAAACTTGGCACACGAAATATGGACTATGGACGAATCCTTGAAAATATTGTTGCGATAGAACTTCTTCGCAGAGGATATGAAGTTTATGTCGGTACGCTTTATAAAACAGAAATTGATTTTGTTGCAAAAAAACGCAATGAGAAGATTTATATTCAAGTGTCTGATAATGTGAGCGATTCAAAAACGTTTCAACGTGAAATCCAATCACTCTTAAAGATTCAGGATGCTTACCCTAAGATGTTGATTGCTCGAACTCAACACGATGCATACACTTATGAAGGCGTACACGTGATTGACATAGCGAATTGGTTGCTACAATAACATAATTAACTTTTCTTGATTTTAAAGGGTTTTAGTGGCGTCTATTGATTAAAATTGAAAAAATCTTGATTTTAGTCAATAGATTTCGTTATGGTAAACAGTAGTGGCACTGCCGCTTCCATTCTCCGTTTCCTATTCGGTCACTTTGCTCCCTTGAGGTGGGTTGTTCGCCTGGCGGTGCGATTTTCACGAGTCGCAGGAGTCTTGTAGCCTGCTTGAAATGGGCACATTTCCATTTCTCGTCAGGCTACGCCATGGCTTTTCATTTGAAGTGGCAGACGCACGCTGACGGAGCACGGATATGTGCCCGTGCGACGTAGCGTGCATGACTGTGCGCCTCGTGAAAATCCTCCTAGCATAGCATCCGCTTCGCAAAAGCACGAGCCAGCATCCACGGGGCCCCAGGCCATCGCGCCGTGGTGCGGTCGTGCGCTTCGCGTAGTTCGCGGAAAACCACACTGGCAGTCCCGCGCCCCCCCATTTGACACGCTTTCCATAATTAAGGTATACTAATTAGTTACTTAATGAGAGGAGTTTATTCTCTCAAGTGTTATTTTATTTCACGAACGAAATAGGAAAACAGAATGAAACGATTCTTGAAAAGTTTTAGTCTTCTGCTCTGCAGCGGTCTTTTTGCTGCTACTGGCTGGACTGCAGGAGAAAGCATTAGTATTGGCTTTAACCATACGCGTACTGGAGACGACTCGAAGTTCACTGGCGAAACTTTGTACGGTTGGACTGGTGCTCAGGTGGCTGGTGATAACTGGAACCACATTGAGCCGGGGCATCAAAATCCTTTGAGTAATGTCTCTGTGACAGGGTTAAAGTTAAATAGTGGCGAAAAGGTGACTGCTTCAATTGAGAATCTTTCTACCGAAGGCTCTTGGATGCATCATGGTCCAACAGCATTAAATGGTGGTACACGTGACTATTACGATGGCCAAATTTCGTTCACATTAAAGAATATTCCTTTTACGCAGTACAAGGTTGTACTTTTCATGGCCACAAATGATGGTAATAAGACCTGGGGCGCAGTAAAGGTTACTTCTAATGCAGAAGATGAAGGCAAGTATTACACTTATGTGGATGGTGTCCTTTCTGCAGAAGGTACCGCGGAATCGACATGGGGTAATAGTTCGTCTCTCACAGAAAACTACACCGCGACAGAAGGCACCAATGTGATGGTGATTCCCAACTTGAGTGGGGATAAGACCTTCTTGACTTATGGTACAAGTGGTGGGGACGCTACGCGTGGCGGTTTGTATGCTATTCAGATTATTAATACGGGCGTTCTTACGATTCCTGAGCCGATGTGGACGTGGGATGGCACGAAGGCTGATGGCTCGATGTGTACTCAGCTTGACCGTTTGCCCTTTGGTGCTTCGTATACGGTAAGCAATCGTATTTTTGACTTGAATGATTTAAATATCCCCGCAAAGAACTTCACCTATTCCTTCTGGACGATGCGTGAAGGGGCAGGTAATTGGAAGAACTACGCAGGTTTTTCAAATAGTTCTGGCGTGCTTCAGGTGCAACGAGATGCTTCCGGTAGCACGGTTCATATTTATATGGCAGGTGGACCCTCTTTAGCAAGTGGTGAGATGTCCTTCCCGCTTGCAAATAACACCTACGAACTTGTAACGTGTGTGCAAGATTCTGCATCGTTTAAGGTTTATGTGAATGGTGAATTGAAGGCTACCGAAACGTTGAATGACTGGAGTAGCCTGTCTGATGCCTCCGCTACGATGCGTTGGTTTGCTCTAGGTTCTGCGCCGAACACATCGGGCTCGTCATTTGAAAGTCGTAATTCGGATGCTCGCGTTGCGGACGCTCGCATCTATGGTGTAGCATTGAGTGCAGAGCAGGTGCAGATGTTGTACAAGGCGTCCATCGCGGATATGCCTGAAGTGGTTCAGAATGCATCTGCGCACTACGAATTTGAAGGTACGTCCTATGGTTTGCGTGGCAACCTCTCTTTGACGAGCGAAGCACCAAGTGCATCGGATTGCGTGGAAACGCTTCGTAAGTATCCTGAAGGTGTTGCTTCTGCAGGCGAGTTCCATAAGGGTATGAAGATTCGCTCGGGAGTTTCGCCACACAATAATTACCAGTGGCCCGATGAATTTACTGTGGCAGCCTACGTAAATCTGAAGGATTGTCCTGATAATGGTACGATTTGCTCGTTTAGCAACAGTTATTGGTTGCAAAAGATTAGTGCTACAGAATTGCGCTTCGGTAAAAATAACGAGGAAGAGTCGGTTAAGGCTTCTTTGACAGATCTTTCGGTTGGATATCATTTGGTTGTAGTGACGAAAACGGCTGACACGATTACGATTCAGATTGACAATAATGAACCAGTGAGCAAGTCCGTTGCGTTGAATTCGCCGAATGGTATTCAGCTGGGTACGGGCTGGGCATCTTCGGCTGCTCGTGCTACGGGAATGATTCTTGATGGTTTTACACTTTGGGAAAAGGTTCTCACGAGTGAAGAAGTAACAGAACTCTCCACCTACTATCCTGAACTTTATCCTGCGCTTAGCATGGCTGCAGATACGGATGGCTCGGGTGCACTCTCGTGGGATGAAATTACCGCAGTGCTCGGCAATCGCACCACATGGGATATTTCAGACGAGGTGGTAATTTCGCTTGATGCAGATGTGGATCCTGCGTTGACGGCTTTGATCTTGAAACCAGCGAAAGCTTCGGGTGATTCGCTTACCATCACGGGAACGGGTTCTTTGTGGGCTGCTGATGTTGCTTTTGCATTGACGACGGATATCCCTGTAGATGTCACGAATATTAAAAACAATCCGCGAATCACACTCTCCGGTACAGGTGATGTAACAATTCGCAAGCCTACAACGGGTGGCGGTGGCATTGTTCCGGCATTTGATGGTTACACAGGTGTTTTGACGGTTGATGATGGTCAGCAGATTACGCGCATGAGCGATGAGTTGACGATTCCTTTCACTGTTGGTGAAGGTGGTGCTAAGTTGCACGCAAATGGTGGTCGTTGGCATGTATCGTCCAAGATTTCTGGTAGCGGCCCACTTGCTGTGGTTGGACCTTCTGGTTCTGGAACCGAAGATCGTATTGTTGTCTTCTCAAACAATGAAACGGATCATATCGGACCTGTTACGATTGAATCGGGGCGTGTTCGTTTGGGGTCTAATTCTGGTTGGGATGACCCAGGTGCAGATACCGCTTTTGGTGATCAGACCACGATTACCGTAAAGGAAGGCGCAATGTGTCGCTTGCATTATGGTTACACAAATCAAACGAATGCAAGTTTTGTTTTTGAAGGGAATACGACGTTTGGTAACGTTGATGGTAACGCGGTTTTAAATGGTTCTATTACGATTAGAGGTTCTGCAGAGAAACCTGTCGCGTTTCCCTTCCATTGGGATAAGACACTTACAGTTAATGGTAAACTTTCTGGTGAAGGTACACTTGTCTTTGCTAACCCTAGCAAAGGAAACTGGGGTGGTTGGACATTAACGAATAATGCGAACGACTTCACTGGCACAATTAAGTTGGGTGGCAATCGTACGCGTTTGACGTTGAATGAGGGTGCATTTGCCACGGGTCATGTGGAATTCGGTGCTGCGGGCGAATTGGTGCTCAACGCGGATAACACAATCGCGGGCCTTTCGGGTACAGCGGGTACTGTGAAGTCGAATGACAGTACCGTTCGTACATTGACCTTGAATGGCAATTCGGATGTACGTAACGTAACCTTTACGAATGTCAATCTTGTGATTGCGTCCGGGGAAACATTTGTTAATGCGAACACGTCTGCCATTGCTAACGATGGTACCACTGTTAAGGTGGTGCTTACGGCAGACGAGATGCTGAGTGGCGTAGAAGCGAAAACGGTTCCAGCAACAGATGCTACGGTGACGTATGTCTTCTTGGCTTCGGACGGTAAAACTGTTTTGCAGAGTGGTAATTCAAACAGCTATGCAGCGTTACAAGAGTGCACATATGATGTGGCAACGGGCGCATGGCAAGATACTCGTGTTCCTAGTGCGGGTGGATTTGTCACCATTGATTTCGGTGGGACAGAAAGCAAAATTGTTGACTTGGCAGAAATTCTTAATGGCGTAACTGCATTGGAGCAGCTTGTTGTTTTAGGCTCCTATGGTGGCACGATTACGAGCTCTGCATTAATATCTTGCCAAAGCTTAGATGTACAAACAGATGTGGAATTGCCAATTGAACTTGTCAATTCGTGCAGCACCTTGTCCGTCGTGGATGATAAGATCCTTACGATTAATGTTGCGCAAGAAGCAACACTGAATAAGGCTCTCTCTGGTAATTATGCAGTTAAGAAATCTGGCTCTGGCACTTTAACGCTCGGTGCGAATGTCAATGTTGATGATGGTGTTGAAATTCTTGCAGGTACATTGAAGTTTGGGAATGGGGTAATTCCGTATAAAACTGGAACCTATCCTACAACAAACGCAGGCAACGTTAAGGTGCATACAGATGCAACACTTGACGTGAATGGTAACGGCGACGCATTTTTGAATATGGTAACGCTTTGCGACGATGCGACCTATGCGAATAGTAGTTCTACTGCATTGGGTAGTAATACTCGCCAGCTTAAGGGCATTACACTTGAAGGGGATGCTACCGTTCATGCGAGTGCCAATTTTGGTATTCTCGCAGGTGGTCATGCAGCGTCTACGTTGGATTTGGGTGGGCACACCTTGACGAAGACAGGTTCGGGTGCCTTCTGGTTGTCCAATACCGCAGTGGGCAATGGCACATTAAAGGTAGATGGTGGTAAGTTCGAAAAATTAAATACGCCTACCTTTAACAATGTAACGTTTGATTCGAATTTGGATACTGCGTTTATTCTTGGTACAGGTGCTGTAACCGCGCCTGTTACGAAGAAGGGCACTGGTGCAATGACGATTGGCGGTGTTATCTCTGGCGAAGGCGCTGTGAATGTAATGGCTGGTAATCTCACACTCGCTAGTGCAAATACCTATGCAGGTGGGACGGATATTGCTGCTAATGCAACGCTTACGATTACGAATGCTGGTGCTTTGGGATCGAGCGTTATTACGGGCGCAGGTACATTAAAGTTTAGTGGTTTGGTGCCTACAAACTTGAGTGGTTTGACCACGGGTACTGCTGCTTCTGATGAAACGCCTGCCTCTGGTTGGACAGGAACCTTCTATATGATGAATCGAGCATCTGCTGGTCAGTTCCCCGTGAATGACTGGGGTAATGCTAATTCGACAGTTTGCCTTGAAGGTTGCTCGGGGTATCTTGCCCCTTCAACTGGCGTTACGATTGTCCCTAATATCCGTCTTGAAGGCTATGGTTGGCGTTCGCAGAATGGTGATCAAAATGGTGGCCAATTTATCTTTACTGGCGCTTTGAGCGGTTCGGGTAAGTTGGAAGTAGCAGGTAACCCAGAAGCAGGTAACTTCTATAAGTTTACGGGTAACGTCTCTGGCTTTACTGGCTATGTGAATGTTGAAGGCAATCATCGTATTGTCTTTGGTGATGCCGAGTCTCAGGGTAATGGTAAGATTACGATCGCAACGGATGTCACCATCGCTTCTGGTAAGACGTGGACTGCGGTGAATGGTATTGTGATTACCGAAAATGTCACTTTGACCATTTCTGAAGCTATTGCACTCCCCACGGACAAGGCGGTCTCTGGCGCAGGTACGCTTGTGATTAATGGCACGGTGGATCTTTCTGGCATTACTGGCGCATTGACTTGTGCGTTGACGGCCGCAGACGGTGCGACAGTTACGGTGACTGAAGCTCAGTTGGCAGCGTTCGCGAAGGTTACCATTCCTGAAACGGCAACGTTGAAGGTTAAGACCAATTACACGATTGACGAACAGTTGACGGGCGGTCGTAAGGAATACACCGTCGGTGAAGGTTCTACAATCGCAGGTAACGTTGTTTGGGAAGGTCTTACAGGCACCACAAACACATCGCTTGATGGCACAAAACTCAACCTCTCCTTTGACCCAAATCCGACGCTCACCGGTAATGCTTGGTGGTGGGACTATGAATTCAATGGTAATGCGACAAGTATCGGTAGTGATACTACGACGATGTCGACGGATGATAACTCATATAAAGCGTATACTGATGATGGGCAGGAACTCTATCTTCAGAGAACGCCGTACCGTGGTGCGTCTTTTGCCTCGCAGGATGCCTTCACGGCTGTGATGTATTGCCAACCTGGTGCGTACAATAATACTGCATTGATCGGGTTTGGTTCAACATCTGCGACAGGCAAGACCTCGGTCGCGCTTGCCACGGGTAATGATGCTGCTGATGGTGAAATGCAAATCCTTTTATTCCGTCCGGCGGTCGGGAGCGGATTTGAAAAGATTCAGCTCGCAGACAAATTGACTGTTCCGAATGCAACCGAGAAAATGCACCTTTATGCCTTCACCTTCGATGCACAAGCAGATAAGACGGTAATCTCTGTGTATGTGGATGGTAAGTTGAAGAAGACCACGACGGTGCCTGAACGCTTCCACGTATCGAATGGTTTCCAGATTGGTTCGATTCACGGTGGTCTTGACTCACGTAATGGAACTGGCGACACGGGGCTTAGTCGTTATTCCGATCATGGTCAAAATAATAATGGTACGATTGACTTCCTCCGTGTAACGAAGGGTATTCTCTCTGCTGATGCAATGCGTGCCTTGGCAGAAGCTTATCCGTATCATTCTGAGAAGGGTACAGCTACACGTACGGTCGCCGACACTACTGCGAACTGGGTCGCAGAGGATGTCTGGGCACAGGCAATGCCGGGTGTAGAAGCCGTTCAACAAGATGCGCCGAATAATGGTACGAACGTGACATTGACGGCAAATGTTGCGACGGAAGTGACGGTTAACCTTACTGAAGCTGTCACCTACGAAGCGGTGACGGTGGCAGGTAATGCTACAGTGACTTTCAAGAAGGGGACGGCTACGTTTAGCGCTGGTGATATTACCATCGGAACGGATGTGAAGATTGAGTATGGCGCGATTGACGTGGATACCTTGATTGTGAATGGTGGTAAGACCTTAACCTTTGACTTCACGGGTTATGACTTTAACTCCATCTATGCAAGCAAGACGCTTCCCTTGACGGGTCTTGCCACCTTGGGTGAAAATGCGACTGTAACGGTTGCATTGCCTACATTGCCGACTTACCTCACTGCTGAATGTGTCTTTGATGCAAGCAAGAGTGAATATGCCTTGGCAATCACGGTCACGGGCACGCTCGCTGCTACGATTCAAGACAATGCCATTACCTGGAAGGTTGGCGAAACGGTTGTTACGCCTCCGGCAGACTTGACAGCGTTGGATTCTATTACGATGACGGTGGTGGGTAACAACTCCGTGGCGTTGACAGAAGACATGACGTTGGCATCTGTTGTCCTTACGGGTGAAGGTGAAGGTAACGCGGTGACGTTTGAAAGAGGCAAGCTCACGGTGACCAATACCTTGACGATGGATAACGTGAATGTGATGGCAACGCCGGATACTCTCGCTACAGCTGTGGTCACGGGTACCGCAGGCACGGAATCCTTCACCATGCATTCGCGGGCTTCGTATTCTCATGAAAATAAGTTCGCAATGCGTTTTGAAAACTGCGCCTTCACAAAGGATGGCGTGGGAACATTCCCGATCGCTTCAAGCGGCTTCGTATTGGATCGCGTGAATGTGACGCTCGCGAATGGTGCATTGCAGTTGGTCATTGGCAGCGGCGACCCTCAGATTGAGAACACGACCTTTACTTATGTGGATGCGAATGAGGACGGTGTCGCTGATGGTGAATTGACCAACCACGGGTGGGTGCACTCAACGACCACGACGACCTTTGTGGTGCCTGAAGGCGTGACAGGTAAGGCTGTTGTTGGTAGCTGCCTCTCCAATACCGGTGCCGTTGTCAAGCAGGGCGATGGTACGTTAGAACTCGGCGTGATGAAGACGGCTAATGCAGGTCCTTACACGGGCACTACGACCATTGAAGCTGGTACATTGGTGTATGATGTTACGGATAACACCGCAGATGCGTTTGTCATGCAGAGCGCTATCACCGTGAAGGCAGACGCTGCCATCAAGGGTGTTGAAAACTGCACGTTGGCTTCGCTCATCTTGGAAGATGGTGCCATCATCGATGCGACGGTCGCACCCGTAACCGCTACGGATGTGACACTTCCTGCGGGAGAAGACGCTAAGGTTGTCCTCAAGAAGAATGCTTCTGGTGACGTCCTCACGTATACGGGTGAAACGCCCAATATGGACCTCTTCACGACAGCGACAACGCTTGAAAATAAAGCGCTCGGTCTCGGCGTGAAGGTCAATGAAGGTGTCGTGACCCTCGTCTTGACGCAGGTGTCCGTGCCTGAAGTGGTTATCCCGGATGATGCAACGGACGAAGAACGTGCAGAACTCGTAAAGCAACAGGCTGAAGCTGAAGTGGCTGCTCAAGAGGTCGCTGATGCATTGGCTGCAAGCACGGACGAGGAAACACGTACCGCAAATGTCACCGCAATTGAAAATCCTGGTGTTGCATCGGTCATTGAGAACGCAGGTGTTGACTTGATTCCGAATGAGGGTGAGGAAACTTACACGGCGAAGTTCACCTATAACTTCGGTGTCAGTACACTTGATGTGGTGGCACTTAATCTTGATGATGTTGAAGGTACAGAGTTGTATGTGGTTGTCAAGGCGGAATTGGATGACGACTACTCGTTCGCTAATGGCGTTACGGTTACGGTGACGGACGGCAACAAGAATGTCACCGAGGCTGTATCTGTGACAGGTATGGATGGCGCCACGACCACCGATGCTCCGACGGGTAACACGCGTTACTTCCGCTTCCCCCTCCCGACGGATCTTGGCACACATTCGTACAAGGTGCGCGCCTCGAAGTAATCGAAGACGTGTAATCTAAAGCGAAGCGGTGGCAGAGATGCCACCGCTTCCTTTTTTACTAGGCTAGGGGTTTATAAAAATAATGTGAAATAGGTTGATTTTGAATAGTAATTTATGTGATAATAGTTGCGTAGTTAGAAGATGCAATCTTTTGACGTTTGAAAGATGAGAGATTCTTCATCTTTTTATTATTTGACTTTGGTAAGTATGCCTCCCACGATTGGGGAATGAGGAACACCAAGGTCTTTTTTTTGTCATAATGGTGGATAATTATGAAAACTGCGATTTTGATCGATGGTGGATTTTATTGAAAGCGTGCAAAATCTTTATTTGGAAAGAAAACGCCTCAAGATCGAGCGGATGAGATTTTTGAGTATGCGCTTGCGCATTTAAAAAAGAAACGATATCACGAGGATATTGAACTTTATCGTATCTTTTATTATGATTGTCCTCCAATTTCTGGAACTATTTACAATCCATTAACACAAACAAATGCTACTTTGGATGAAACGGAAACGGCAAAGTGGACGCTTGAACTGTTTAAGGCTCTTTCTTCAAAGCGTAAGCTAGCATTGAGATTAGGCTCACTCTCTCGCCCTGAAGGTTATAGTTTACGGCCGGCATCATTGAAAAAGTTAATTCGTGGTGATTTAACTGTGGCCGATCTGACAGACCGCGATATCGTATTGAATGTGGTGCAAAAAGGGGTAGATATGAAGATTGGTTTAGATATTTTGCATTTGGCATATCGTCGGTTAGTGGATCAAATCATTCTAATCTCTGGGGATAGTGATTTTGTTCCTGCGGCTAAACTTGCAAGACGTGAGGGTGTTGATTTTATTTTAGATTCGATGGGGCAAAATGTGTCAGAAGACCTCTTTTTGCATATAGATGGGTTTAAGTCGAATTATAAACAACTTACTCCAGTAGTAGAGAATGAAAATCTAGTGCCGTAGCATTGCTTAAATATTACGCCCTCACACACATCTTAAAGTCAAGCGGTGGCAGAGATGCCACCGCTTTCTTTTTAGAGTAGGGGAGTCTAGCGCCGTAGGCGCGGTCGCTCCGCTCCCGCGCAGTTCTGGGTTCTGGGTTCGAAGTTTCGCTCGCTTCGCTCCCTTGAAGTAAGAAGTAAGGAGTGAGGAGTAAGATGTGGCAAGCGCACGCTGGCGGAGCACGGAGATGTGCCCGTGCGGAGCAGCGAGCACGACTGTGCGACTCGTGAAAATCCACATGCAGTCCTGCGCTTCACTATTTTTCTACGCAAGAACGCTAATCTTACAAAACCGCCACCTCGGCGCGAGAGGCGTTATGCTTTGCATTCCGCCTCCCGAGGATGACGGATTTGCGCTACGCTAATCAAGAAGTGGAGTTGCCGTTCGGTCGTGCGCCTCGCGTAGTTCGCGGTAAACCACACTGGCAGTCCTGCGCCGCAGGCGCCCCCTGGGAACTGGGAACTCAAGTGAGCGCAGCGAACGAAACTGGTCCTGCGGCTCCGCCGCCCCCTTGACACTTCCCTTTAAATAAAGGTAGAATATCTCCGTTAATCGGGAAAAGCCCTTCGGCCTTTCCCATTGAGTGCATCTCAAAAACAAAAATAGGACAAAGCTATGAGCAAGTTCTTCAAATCAATGTTCCTGCTGCTGTCAGCAGGTCTTTTCGCCGCCACAAGCTGGGCAGTGACGTTAATTGATCCCAATCCCACGGCGATCTTTACTGACTTTAGCTCGATTTCGACGGGCGCAACCGAAGAAGCAAAAACGCTAACCGTGAATGGTGTCACGTTAACGCTTCCTGTTGGAGTAACGAAGAATGATGATGGTACTGTGAATTTGAATGGTGTTGGCGCTACGGTGGGATTTAGTACGCCTCCATCTTCTGCTACGATTATTCTTGATTTGGCCGCAGCACCAGGGTCGGGTACGATTGTTTCAATTCCTTACAAAGAAGATACGGGTGCCGTTGTTTCTTTAAAATATGATGGTACGAATTTGTATACCTCATGGCAAGATGGTGGGGCGCGTCAATCGGGCGCATGGACTGCCGCTGCAACGAAGGTCCTTTTCTCCAATACGTCAGGTGGTGGTACATATGCCATCGCTGATACGGTTAATTTAAATGATACTGGACTACACTCTTCAACGAAAACGATTTCTACGATATACATTGGATCCTATAAGGGTACGGCAAACACTTATGTGGATTTGAAAATTAAGGGTGTTTATGTATATTCTGGTAGCAAGTTAACTGAGATGCCGACCTTCACGGAAGTGTCTGCTTATGAACGTACAATTGAGGGTACGGAAAATTGGACAGCTGAAGATTGGGGTGTGGATAATGTAACGAATCCTCAGGAGGGCATGCCTGTCGTATTGAATGTTACGGGTAACTCTACCTTGACGATGAATGAGGCTTCAAATACACTCGCTCAGTTGGATATTGAAGGTTATGCTAATGCATCTTTGACGATTACGGGAGCAAACAAGCTGACTTCGTCTGTGACGATCGTTGGCGCTAATACAGTAGTAAATGCAGGTGCTGCGAACCTCGGTGCCGTGTCCATCACTGAAGGTAATATCTTGACGGTGAAGGAAACTCCGACGAATGTCTACTCGTCTTTGGGAAATTATGGTGCACTCTGTTTGGATGCGGGTGATGCTACAACGCCTTTGACGATAGACAATAATAATGCATTAGGAAAAATCTTATTGGCTGATGGTGCTGTTGTTAAGATGACAGCAACAGGTGGTAACAAGATTTATAATATCGAAGGTGTTGCCGATGCGGAGGTGAAGCCTGAACTTCGCTTGCACAGTGGCCAGAATTGGGGTGTTACGATTCCGAGCAGTGCGTTTAAGAATGTTAAATTGGTTTTGCCAGAAAAGAATAGTAATGATGGAAGCGGTACGTATAGTTTCTGGTTAACGCCAAGTACGCTTGCGAATGACGCTTCTGTTGATTTGGAAATCAAAGGTGGCCAGGGATTAACCTTTGAGAATGTAAATAGCGTTACTGCAGTGTTTGGGTCTTTTGTAACGAATGGTGCATTTTCGGGAACTACTGTCCAGACGGGTACTGGTGAAATCTCTGGAAGCGGCGGCACAACAAATATCACGGTTACGAACTCTGGCGAAGGCTCCTTTACGGTTGCGCGTGCGTATGGTTCGCCATTGACCATTGGTGAAAATGGTCGTGTGACGGTGGCTGAAGGCGGTTCTTTGACGGGCGCGATCTCCGTGACAGGTGCGCTTACTTATGCAACGAATGCTACGCCGACGAATACCATCACGAACAACGGCACGATTACGGCAGATACTGCAACCGTTGATTTGACGGGTGCAACAATCTCTGGCTCTGGTACCTATGGTGTGACCAATAATGGTACGTTGATCTTGAAGGCTGGCACTGAAAATGGTGCATCGGTGACGAATGGCACCTTGAAGCTTCTCCTTTCTCAAGAGCAGCTCATTGATGGTTATACGGCGAATGTCGCACAGGGCACTGTGGTGACCTTTATCAAGGCTGGCGCAGAGGACTATGAAACGGTTAGCGAAGGTGTGACGGTTTATGAAGTTCCTGCAAAGGATGGTTTGACGCTTACCGCAACAGTGGGTACTGGCGATGGTCAGGTGACCGCATGGTCGGACGTGGGTGAAACAGGATTTGTTTATAAGAATACGACTCTTGCGATTCACTTCACTGCGAATAACCAGACCTTCACTTTTGACAATACGCTTGGCGTGGCACTTACTTCTTTGACCGTGACGGCTGAAGAAGGTGTGACTGGGTGCACGATTGCGCTTCCTGTTATGGAAGGTCTTGTGATTGCAGCGGCAACTACCATTAATGCAGATGTGACGGTGACGGGGCAGGGCGCCCTTGGTGCAGTGACTGTCGCTGGTGGAAAAACCGTGGATGTGAAGACGTTCGCCTTTACTTCTCTTGCGAAGGGTGAAGGTGAAGGAAATGCGATTGTCATTTTGGATGCAACGGATGCCGCCATTTCACATGCGACGGCATTTACGGTCCCTGCTAGCATTACGCTTCAAACGAAGGGTGCTGTTACCTTAAGTGGTGACAACACCATCGCAAGTGGCGCTAAGCTTGAAGTCGTTTCAGGCACGACAGCCTTACAAGGTGCCGACCAAGGATTGAAGGGGAACATCTCCATTGCTAAGGACGCAACATTGGTGAATACGCGCACTTCTGATGCGCTTGCCTATGGAGGTACATTGACAGTGGATGTGTATGGCACCCTTAGCATGGGCAATACACGTTGGACGATGGGTGGAAATAACACGCTCAATGTTTACTCTGGCGCCACAATTACAGGTAATGGTCAAGATACAAATGGTGCATTGGACTGGTATCGTGCCGCAATGTTCAATATTAAGAAGTCTGATGAGGATTCTACCAATGCTGTAACCCTTTCGGCAAATTTGAGAACGCGTGACTCTGGTAATATCAAGTTTAACATTGAAGACGGAATGACCGCTACATTGAGTGGCGTTATTCGTGGCAATCAGGCTGTTACGGTGAATGGAGCAGGTACGCTTACATACGCCGTCGCTCAACCGCATCATTCGGGCACATTAACCGTTGAAAGCGGCACGCTTCGCCTTGATGTGGATAAAGGGAATGACGCGGGGAACTACACGCAGGCACTTCCTGAAGGTAAGGTTGTTACAGTCAATCAGAATGGCATCCTTGAGCTTTACAATGGTTATGGTTACTTCGCTACAACAGGCGCCGGTCTCACCAAGGTGACGGGTGATTTCTATTTCGGTGTTAGCGGTAATGATAATAATGGTAATCCTCAAACGAACACGATTGGTACAACTTTGGAAGTTACGAATGGCAGTAGATTGTTCATTCGTAACTGGCGTGAAGGGTATCAATTGGCCCCAAGTGTACTGCGTTTGAATGGCACGATTGTGAGCGAAGGTTACGTTAATTCGTACATCAAGGATTTCTCCGTTGCTACTACGATGCTTTCGGGTTCGGGTACGATTGGCTCGGATACCTTGAATCTTGGCCTTACACTTTCTGAAAACGCCACGATTGATGCAGAGCATGGTGCAGTGAAGGTCACGGGCACCGTGACCTTGCCGTCGGCTTTGACGGTGAAGATTACTGATGCTCAGGATGTCAATGGTGCTGTGACTTTGTTGAATGCAGCTAATGTGACGATTCCTGACGGCATGGATGTCACCGTGATGGTGGGTGAAACCGAAGGTGCAAATGACTACGCATTGGTGCATGAAGACGGCGTTTTGAAGTTGACCGTGACGGAACGCGAACTCGTGGAAGAAGTGACCGCTACGATGACTGAAGGTGCTGCGTTTTATAGTGACGTGATCGCTGGGGTTGAAGGCAAACTCGCAAATAACTTCACGCTCATCATTGACTTCGGCTCTGAAGGTGGTGAAGCTGGCACCTTTACTTTTGACACTGACAATACTGGTGCCGTTTCCATCGCGCAGATTATCGTGAAGGGCACCAATGGTGGCATGATTACGAAGACGGGCGTTGATACTGTTGAGACCGCAACGACCACGATCAAGGAAGGTTGCACTGTTACGGTGCCTGCAAGCACGGCTGTTCTCGGCGCTGTCGCAGTTGAAGCGAATGCTACGATTGTTGTGGCTGATACGGCTACGATTACTTCCGCTACGGGTGCTGGCGTGCTTGCTTACAATGGCGTGCTTCCTGAAAATGTAACGGGGACGAATGCTGCGACCTGGACGGGTACGGTTGAGTTGTCCTCCGTGGAAGTCCCAGAAGAAACGTACCTTACGTTGAATAACTATGGTAACTCCGCTTCGAAGATTTGTCTGAATGGCGTGACGAATATTGGTTTCGTGCAAAACAATAGCGCAACGCAGACTTATGCAGGTGCCCTTTGTATTGAAGGAACGAATACAGTTACAAAGGCGGGCGAATATTCCCAGCTCTATCTCTTGGGTGCGATTGAGGGTGATGGTGTCCTTGATTTGGCGCTTGTCAAGAATCACAACTATTGCATTACGGGTTCCCTTGAGAACTTCTCGGGTACGTTGAAAAATGCAGCGAGCACAAATACGAAGGTTATTCTTGGTTCTGCTAGTTGGACTACATGGAACGACTTTGATACGTACACGAACTCCCACGCGGGTAAGTTGATTGTGGACGGCACGTATGTCCTTTCGGGTTCGGGCACCTATCAGTTTGTTAATGGCATCTTTGTCTGCCAGACGGCAACCTTGAAGGGCGCAGCAACCTTGAAGGGCGCACTGATTTTGGAAGCAGGCGCTACGATTGATGCTTCGGAAGCATTACTCACTGTGACGGGTGATATCACCTTACCGAATAGACTCACGGTGAAGGTGGCGACCGAGCCCACAATGACTGTGCCTGTCACAATCTTGAATACGACGGCGACACCGAATACCGCATCAACGACGGTTACCGTGAAGGTGGGCGAAGCGACGCTTGAAGGCGATTTCGAACTCATTAAGAACGGTGAAGCCCTTCAGGTGCGTGTTGCGCCAGATCGTATCGCTGCGTCTGAAGTGGCTGCGGCTCCGAAGGAAGTAACGGAAGTGCCAGCGGCAATCGTCCTTGATACAGCCACCTTCTCTGGTTATGGCCAGACCTTCACCGTGCTTCAGTACACGGGTGACGGCACCCCTAACTGGGATGATATGTACGTGGAAGGTCTCCCAGAGGGTGCTCAAGTTGTGACGGAGGGTAATAACTGGGGCTTCAAGAACAATTGCCTCAATGTGCTCACCGTGGGTGACTCGATTACCGCAGGCTTGGTTTACTACTACAATAGTAATGCGAACTGGCACGTGCCGGGTGGTTATCGCTTGCCGCTCTATAAGCGTTTGACGCGTGCGGGTTACTCGGTGAAGTATCTCGGTTCGTCCGATGTGTTTGGCACTTC
>JAEIGA010006742.1_pt1 | contig 17475 bp, 15 predicted proteins | sample 9270691 | NCBI WGS metagenome assembly JAEIGA01 (sample SAMN17057246, study PRJNA624740) | gut metagenome | biome: biome; isolation source: fecal sample | host: Bos grunniens | place: China: Xizang | collected 2019 | reverse complement strand
GGAGGAATAGATTATGGCACATAAAAAAGGCGTCGGTAGTTCCAAGAACGGTCGTGAGTCACATAGCAAACGACTCGGTATCAAGAAGTATGGTGATCAGGCAGTAAAGGCTGGCAACATCATCGTTCGTCAGAGAGGTACAGTACACAACCCAGGTCTTAACGTGGGTATCGGTAAGGACCACACTCTTTACGCTCTTATTGACGGTAAGGTAAGCTTCCGTAAGAAGGCTGACAACAGATCTTACGTCTCGGTACTCCCATTTGAGAACTAAGACTCGGGGATTTGTGTAAAGACTATAGAGGATTGTAAACCCGAGCGGGTTGCAGTCCTCTTTTTTTAGATTAAGATATAAATTGATATATTATGTTGACTTTGAAACTGCTTCGTGAGAATCCGGAATTCGTCATCTCGAAGCTTGCTGTTAAGAATTTCGATGCAAGAGAGATCGTTGAACGTATCAACGTTCTTGATCAGAACAGAAGAGCTCTTCAGGTCGAGCTTGATACATGTCTTGCAGAGCAGAAAAGGAAGGCTGCACAGATCGGCGGCCTTATGAAGGAAGGAAAGAGAGAAGAAGCTGATGTGGTTAAGGCTGAAGTCGCTGCTCTCAAGACCCGTTCGGCGGAAATTGAGCAAAAGGCTCAGGAGAATAACGCAGAGCTTGATTCTCTTGTTGTCCTTCTTCCTAATATACCATGCGATCAGGTGCCTGAAGGCCGCACTGCTGAAGACAATGTTGTAGTCAAGACCGGAAATGAAGTGCCTGAACTTGGAGAGAATGCTCTCCCTCATTGGGAACTTGCGAAGAAGTATGACATCATCGACTTCGACCTTGGAGTGAAGATTACAGGAGCAGGATTCCCTGTATATAAGGGTAAAGGTGCAAGACTTCAGAGAGCGCTCATCAACTACTTCCTCGATGTGAATACTGCTGATGGATATCTTGAGGTAGAACCTCCTGTGGTCGTAAACGAGGCTTCTGGTTTCGGTACCGGTCAGCTTCCTGACAAGGAAGGCCAGATGTATCATGCAACCGCTGATAATTTCTATCTGGTTCCTACAGCTGAGGTTCCTGTAACCAACATCTACAGTGATGTCATCCTCGCAAACAACGATTTCCCTGTAAAGGTGACTGCATATACTCCATGTTTCCGTCGTGAGGCCGGTTCATATGGAAAGGATGTACGTGGACTCAACAGACTTCATCAGTTTGACAAGGTTGAGATCGTCCGTATAGAAAAGCCAGAGGAGTCATATGCTGCCCTTGATGAGATGGTTGCTCATGTAGAAGGCCTTGTGAAGTCTCTCGGTCTTCCATATCGCATTCTTCGTCTCTGCGGTGGTGACATGAGTTTCACTTCTGCGATCACATACGATTTCGAGGTGTACTCAGCTGCTCAGGGAAGATGGCTTGAGATTTCATCGGTATCTAACTTCGAGTCATACCAGGCGAACAGACTTAAGCTCCGCTATAAGGATGCAGATGGCAAGATTCAGCTTGCACATACGCTGAATGGTAGCTCTCTCGCTCTTCCACGTGTGGTTGCGGCTCTTCTCGAGAACAACCAGAAGGGAGACCGTATCGAAATACCTGAAGTTCTACGCCCTTACACAGGATTCGATTACATTGACTAAGTCTAAAACAATCATAGGCATAGACCCCGGAACCAATATCTTAGGTTTTGGGGTTATTGCTGTTGATTCCAAGGGCCCACACTATGTGGATATGGGGGTGTTCGATCTCAGAAAGATCAAGGACCCGTTTGAAAAACTCGCAAATATCTTTGCAGGGGTCACAGAACTCCTGGAGGAGCATCAGCCGGATGAACTCGCCGTCGAATCTCCTTTCTATGGAAAGAATGCTCAGGTCATTCTCAAACTTGGAAGGGCTCAAGGGGCTGCATTGACAGCAGCTGTCATGAAAGGAATACCTGTAGCGGAATATGCTCCCAGAAAAGCCAAGATAGCCATATGTGGCAATGGTGCCGCCTCAAAGGAACAGGTGGCGATGATGTTGGGCAAGACCCTGAAGATGCAGCTTGACCCGAAATATCTCGATGCCACAGACGCATTGGCAATAGCCTTGTGTCATCATTATCAGACTTCAAATCCGCTTGCTTCAGTCGGCGGTAAGACTGATTGGAAGAAATTTCTTGCAGAAAATCCGGAAAGAATAAAAAAATAGCAGATGCATTAAACTTTTCCCTTGCAGATGTGTCTTATTAAAGGTTGGGTAAGGTTGCCCAACCTGAATTTTGAAATTAACGACTGTAAACCATTATCATATCATGACAAAAAGAACAGTGTCTTCATTCCTTAAATCATTCGTATGTCTGTTTGCGATGCTTATTTGCACTTCTGCATATGCGCAGGGTGGCTTTACTGTAAAACTCAAGCTTATAGATGAAAAGACATCTGAACCGGTGGGGTTCGCTACAGCATCGCTTACCAAGAAAGGCGAGAAACAGGCAGTTAAATACGTTCTTACAGATAGTCATGGAGATGCTGTGATTGAACAAGTACGTAAAGGTACTTACATTGTCAAGGCTGAGATAATGGGTTATAATACACACGAGCAGGAACTTGTAGTTGATAAGGATATCAATCTTGGCACCATCAAGCTGAAGGAGGATGTCAAGGTGCTGGATGCTGCGAGTGTGTCCGCTGTAGGTAATCCGATCATCGTGAAGAAGGATACCATAGAATATACGGCTTCGTCTTTCAAGACTTCCGATAATGATATGCTCGAAGAGCTTCTTAAGAAGCTTCCGGGAGTTGAGGTCGGAACAGACGGTTCAATCACTGCAAACGGAGAGACCATCAAGAAGATTACGATTGACGGTAAGACATTCTTCCTTGACGACCCGCAGCTTGCATCCAAGAACATTCCTGCAAAGCTTATCGAAAAGGTGAAGGTGGTAGAGAAGAAATCTGACCAGGCTCTCTTCACCGGAATAGACGATGGTGAGGAAGAGACCATAATCGACCTCTCTCTTCGTCCTGGCATGATGCAGGGTTGGTTCGGTAACATCATGGGCGGTGGCGGAAAGGATATTCCTGGAGAAGGCTCAGATATGAATGATCCTCGTTTCCAGGGTGCAGCAATGGTCGGAAGATTTACAGAAGACAGCCAGGTGAGTGTGATCCTGAACGGAAACAATACGAACAACAGAGGCTTCAATGATATGGCCGGCAGCATGATGCAGGGCATGCGTGGAAGCGGAAGAGGAATGGGCCGTGGCCAGGGTGGCTGGGGCGGAAACAACGGAATCTCTACCTCATGGATGGGCGGTCTCAACGGTGCGTTCAATCTCTTTGACGGAAAGATGGACCTTGCCGGCAACTATCTCTACAATGGTTCTGACAAATTCATCGAAGAGGAGACCTATAAGACTACTTACATGGAGGACGGAAGCCACCTCATCGACCGCAGCAAGGGAACCAACACCACATCTACATATGGTAACCGTTTCGGTATCCGTATGGACCATAAATTCTCTGAGAACACATCACTGCTTTTCGAGCCTCAGTTCAATTTCGGTGGAGGTAATTTCTCTGAGTTCTCAGACTTTACCACAGATGTTGCGATAGACAGGGACACGACACGCAAGAACCAGGGTTTCACAAATAATTTCGGTGACAATCAGAACTGGTCAACAAGCGGTTTCCTCCTTCTCAGACAAAGACTCGGCAAGCCGGGAAGAACCATTTCAGCAAACATAAGATATAGCTTCAGCAATAACGAGATGCTTGGCTACAACCAGTCTCAGACCATCAACTTCATAGAGAATGAAGGTCAGATGAGCAAGGATACGGTTTCTGTGAATCAGATGATCGATCAGAATTCAATGAGCTCTTCTGTAAGCGGAAGACTGGTCTATACCGAACCGCTTGGAAATGACTTCTTCCTTGAGGCAAACTATCAGTACAGCTGGAATCTGAGTGAGTCCACCAAGAATGCATTCAACAGCATGACAAATGAACTTACCTCAGACGGAAAGGGACTGATCTTCAATCATAATAATTATGTAGAGGATCTGACATATTCAAATGAGATCAATAACAGATACATCAATCAGCGTGCAGGTCTCAACCTCAGCTATCAGAAGAAGAAGTTCCGTGCGCAGCTCGGTGCATCTCTCAATCCGACAGATACCTATAATGAGACAAACGGACAGAAGTATGAGAGCCATGTGATGAACTGGTCTCCTCAGGCGATGCTCAATTATGAGATCACTGATAACTCGAATATCCGCATGTTCTACTTCGGACGTTCATCTCAGCCTTCAACCTCGCAGCTCATGCCTGTTCCTGATAATTCAGATCCACGAAACGTATCATTCGGTAATCCATATCTGAAACCATACTTCAACCATAATGTAAGAGGTATGTTCGGATATACAAACAAGAAGACATTCACATCAATACACGCTCGTTTCAGCGCGGGTATGGTAAAGGATGGAATCACAAGCGCACAGTGGTATGATGATAAAAAGGTTCAGTACTCCATGCCTATAAACGGACCGGGAAGCGGAAATGCTGATGTACGTGTGATGGTTAACTCTCCTCTCGGAAAGTCCAACTTCTCGATCTTCTCGATGAGTTATGCAAGATACAATCAGTCAAGTTCATACATCGGAAAGGCGGATATGACAGGCAACGAGTATTATAACAAGGAGACTGCGGAGTTCGATTATGAGCTTTTCCATAATGATTTTCCGAACCTTGCTGCATTGGAGAAGAAGTTCACAGAGAACAAGACTCAGACAGTGAGCTTTACCCAGAGATTACGTATGACCTACAGAAACGATTTCGTGGAATTCAATCTCGGCGGAAGGACAAGAATGAACAAGTCTTGGTACACAGTGAACAACAGCAATGTACTTGCTACATGGAACAATCAGATCGACGCTTCCATGAACTGGACAATTCCAGGCGGTCTTAATCTCATAGCAGATGTGGATTACAACTGGTACGAAGGCTATACTACCCCTCAGGAAGATGAAGTCATTCTCAATGCTGAGATCACAAAGCTTCTCTTCAAGAACAAGTTCACTCTCGCTCTCAAGGCTTACGACATCCTCGGTCAGTCGAAGAATCTTTCGGTTTCAGACTCATCCAACTATCACCTTGAGACCAGAAACAATACCCTCGGACGTTACGTGATAGTGTCTCTGACCTACCGTTTCGGTAACTTTAACGGAGCAGGCAACCGCAGAGGTCCTCACGGCGGACCTGGCGGCATGAGACCGCCTCACGGACACATGGGTCCAAGAAGATAAACCTGTTAATCATTTCCTCCCGACAAACCTCACGACGAGGGCAAGGAGAAGTAGAATGAACATGAATGTGCAGATGCGGCCTGTGATGTCGCCGTGACTTACGAAGAAAGTGATGTCGTCGCACAGCGGAATCTGACTGTCGATTACAGCCGGCTCCCACCAAGGGGTCGGCTGTGTTATTTTTCCGGATGGAAGGATGATGGCGCTGATGCCGGTGTTGGCGCAGCGTGCGATGGCACGGCGGGTCTCGATAGCCCTGAGAGATGCATAGCTTAGATGCTGCCTGTATCCCGGAGTGTTACCCCACCATGCATCGTTGGTTATGACGGTCATGGCGCGGGCGCCCTTGCGTATGTATTCTGTGAAATACTCCCCGTAAACAGACTCATAGCATACTGCGCATCCGACCGGAATCATGCCTGCAGAATCCTTGACGTGCAGAAGACTGACCTCATCCTGACCGACACATCTTCCCATCACTCCGCCGAGAAGGTCATCTATCCTGCAGAATATGGCAGGATATGGAGTCTTTTCTACAGCTACGACCAGCTTGCTCTTATGGAAGATCTCCGTGCGTGCGCTGCCGTCAATCATGAGCGCAGAGTTATGGGATTCATACCATAGTCCGTCCTGTATCTTTCGAGCTGTGTTTGAAGGTGCCTTTTCTGAGTATATGTAGTCATATGATGAAGCTCCGAACAGCATGTTTACTCCAGGATAGTCCTTGAGCATGCCAGTGAACCTTCTCCAAGTGCGGCTGAGTTGATAGTTGCCGACAGTGATGTCGTTGGTGAATGTCTCCGGGGCCACAATCATAAGAGGACTGCATGTGTCCTGACGGGCATTCAGAATCTTCCTTATCTGTCCCTCGAGGATGGCATTCTGCTGGTCCTGAGTCATAGCCTGGAACTTGTTGTAAGGGTCGATGTTGGGCTGGACTATCAAGACATCAAGCTTATCCTTTTCTGGTGTTACTGTCTGCTTGCCGTTGAGGTTGAGCGATACTGCAACCGGAAGAATCATCAGCGTGCAATATCCCAAGATTGCAGCAGCCTTTGCCTTTGAGTTGAACCTTTCCCACCAGCTTCCGTCAGAAAGAGAGACCATCAGACCAAATAGTCCAAGGTTGCATGCCCATATCCAGAGTGAACCGCCAAGCGTGCCGGTGAACTCATACCATTGTACAGCCCAGGTTGTCCTTGCAAATGAGTTTCCAAGTACCAGCCATGGCCATGAAATCTCAGCATCGAAATAGAATCTTTCCCATGCTATCCATGTGACAGCCAGGAAGATGTATGGGAGGCTTCCAGAAAATTTCTTTTTACTCAGTCTGAAGAGCCCGAAGATCAGGGACATCTGGAATGCATTTGCAAAAATGGCGAACAGTCCGCCTCCGACAGTGGCATTGCATACCCAGAACGTCGTGAAGGCATTCCATAATACAAATGCTGAATAATGATAGATCCACACACGTTTCCTGCCTTGGAGAGTAGCGATCCTGTCAAGGCAGAGCAGAGGCACGAAACTGAAAAGTGATATAAGTCCAAGGTGTGGAATCAGGTAGGGGATTGACATCATGACAGCGAAAATCGCAACAAGTCCCCAGAGTATCATATTGTCTTTCTTCATCTGAATAAGCATGTATGAGTGTTGTGTGCAAAGATATGAATAAAAATTCTTACCTTTGTCTGTTTACATTTGTTTAAGATATAACATCAGCGGGAAACTATGTTTTTGGATATGTTGAAGGGATTCCTTGTGGGAATGTGTGCATCAGCCCCTATCGGGCCGATAGCCATTCTTGTGGTCCAGAAATCTCTTAGCAAGGGGCATAAGGCAGGCTTCGTGTCTGGTCTTGGTGCGAGTGTCGTTGACACCTTTTATGCATTTGTGGCAATTTTTGCGTTGGCGTTTGCACAGAAGTTCATTGATGACCATAGAAGTCTGATTCTCATCATCGGAGGTGCCGTACTGATTCTGGTCGGCATATCCATGGCTTTCTCCAATCCGTTCAGGAAGATGAAGAAGGATGGTTCTTCTTCGGTTTCCACCAAGGATTTCGGGCAGGCTGTGGCAATGGGCATATCCAACCCTATGGCCATCTTCATCATGTTTGCCCTGTTTGCTTTTTTTGGTCTTGCCAATGATATGCCTCATACCTGGCATGTTGCACCCATACTGCTTTGCGTAAGCCTCGGATCCGTGACCTATTGGTTCTGCATTTCGTGGCTCCTGAGCCGTTTCAGAGGTAATTTCAGGTTGCGTACCATATTGTGGATAAGCAGGATAGCAGGTGCGATAGTAGTGATAATCGGCGTGGCTCTGCTTGGGCAGGGACTCTTTAATGTCTTCTTCCGGGGCATGCCTATATAGAAAAGAATATGGAAACATCTAAAGTTTATTTTACGGATCTGAGGACCGTACCTGGCAATGACCTTCTGACCAAGCTGGAGAAGCTGATCAGAAGAGCGGGGATTGCCGATATCGATTTCAATGGAAAGTTCACCGCGATAAAGATACATTTCGGTGAGCCTGGAAACATGGCATACATACGACCTAATTATGCTGCCAGAGTTGTTGATGTCATTCGTTCGTTAGGTGGAAAGCCTTTCCTTACAGACAGCAATACCCTCTATTCTGGAGGCCGTTCGAATGCGGTCGATCATCTTAATGCCGCTATGGAAAATGGTTTCAACCGCATTGGGGCTCATGCTGATGTCATAATTGCCGATGGTCTTAAAGGTACTGATTATAAGGAGGTCCCTTGCGGTGGAGCGTATTGTCCGTCGCCAAAGATAGGTGCAGCTATTGCTGATGCAGATATAGTGATCTCCATGAATCATTTCAAGGGACACGAACAGAGCGGCTTCGGCGGTGCTCTCAAGAACCTCGGAATGGGATCGGCAAGCGTAGGCGGAAAACTTGAACTGCATTCATCTTCACAGCCATGTATTGTTGCAGATAACTGCATCGGCTGCAAGATATGTGAAAAGTATTGCCGTCATGAAGCCGTAAAGGTCGTTGACAGAAAGGCTGTGATAGATTATGACAAGTGTGTGGGCTGTGGCCAATGCGTGGCAGTCTGCCAGAAGTCAGCGGCTGTAATCAAGGATTATGATACATCTGATGTTCTCAACAGCAAAATTGCAGAGTACGCACTTGCTGTCGTGAAGGATAAGCCTTCCTTCCATATCAGTTTCATAATGAATGTCTCTCCTAACTGCGACTGCTGGAACCACAATGATGCAGCAATCGTTCCGGATCTTGGAATCGCTGCTTCGTTTGATCCTGTTGCTCTTGACTGCGCATGCGCAGATCTTGTCAAGGCTGCTCCAAGTCTCAAGGGTAATGCGATTTCCGACAAGGACTCTGCTCATGAGCATACGGCTGAATGCGGATGTCATCACGCGCATAAGGGAGAGGATAAATTCCGTCTCGTACATCCGGATACCAATTGGGAAGCCGGTGTGGAGTATGGTGAGAAGATAGGGCTGGGCAGCAGATTGTACGAACTTATTAGACTCTGATAGAATGGTAGCAAAGATATTCAAGCATCTTCTGATAGCAGTGGCAATCGTTGCTTCTCTCGTAGTGGGCTCCATGGTGCTTCTAAATGTGTTTACCCAGCACGGGAAAGAGCTTTCCGTTCCGGATTTCTCGAACATGACTCTGACTGAGGCTGAGATTCTGGCATCTCAGTCTGGTGTGAGGTTAGATGTTACCGATTCTGTGTTTGTGAGAAGGATGAAGAAGGGTGCTGTGTATAGACAGAATCCAGCGCCTGGTGCAAAGGTCAAGGATGGACGTAGAATCACCCTCACAATAAATGCTGTAAATGCCAAGAAGGTCACCATGCCGAATCTTGTGGGTTATTCAATGAGACAGGCAAAGGCGGAACTTCTCTCAAAGGGACTTGTTCTTGGCCGTCTCATATATGTTCAGGATATAGCGACCAACAACGTTCTCAAGCAGTTGCATGGCAACCGCGAAATCGAACCGGGAGTACTTGTGGACGGTGAGTCAGTCATCGACCTTGTGGTCGGTCTTAACTCAAGTGACAATAAGACTTATGTGCCTGATGTGACAGGTCTCAAGAACCTGAGTGCAAGGGATGCAGTACAGGGAAACTCCCTTAATGTAAAGAATATGAAGTTTGATGAGACTGTCAAGGATTATGACGACAGTCTCAATGCAGTAGTCTATAGACAGGAGCCTTCACACCTTGACTCTCTTCCAAAGAATATGGGTGATGCCATGGTTCTTTATCTGACTCTTGATATGAAGAAGGTTCCGGTTAAGGAGGAAAAGGATGAGAAGTGATTTCTTGGAATATGATGATATTCCGCTTGGCGAAGATCTGCCGGCGGAGGATGAACAGCAGGAAATGTTCGAGCATTTCCGCTTTGATATAGACAAGGGACAGACTCCTATGAGGGTTGACAAGTATCTGGCGACCCATATGGAATATACATCCCGCCATAGGATTCAGCTTGCAATCAAGCAGGACTATATCAGGGTGAATGACAAGGTGGTCAAGGCTAATTATGTCGTAAGGCCAGGTGATGTCGTTACCTTTGTCATGCCATATCAGAGAAGAGGACTTGAGATTCTTCCAGAGGATATTCCTCTCAATATAGTGTATGAAGACGATGATCTTCTTGTGCTCAACAAGGAAGCCGGTATGGTTGTACATCCCGGTCATGGCCATTTTTCGGGTACTCTCGTAAATGCTCTGGCCCATCATCTCGGAATCTCTCAGGGACCTGACGCAGAAGATGAACGCATGGGAGTTCTGGTCCATAGAATAGACAAGGATACCTCTGGCCTTCTGGTCGTTGCGAAGAATGACGAGTCGCAGCTCAATCTTGCCAAACAGTTCTTCGTTCATTCAATTGAACGCCGCTATGTCGCCATCGTATGGGGCAATCTCAAGGAAGATGAAGGAACTATCATCGGCAATATAGGCAGAGACCCTTCGGACAGGATGCGTTTCAAGGTGTTCCCAGATGGAGACCACGGAAAGCATGCGGTCACCCATTATAGGGTTCTTGAGCGTTTTGGTTATGTTACAGTGGTTGAATGTCGTCTTGAAACCGGAAGGACACATCAGATACGTGTTCATTTCAATTATATAGGACATCCGCTCTTCAACGATGAAAGGTATGATGGATCTGAGATCAGGAAGGGTACTATCTATGCAAAGTACCGCCAGTTTATAGAGAACTGCTTCAAGATACTTCCACGTCAGGCTCTTCATGCAAAGACTTTAGGCTTTGTGCATCCTAAGACCGGGCAGATGGTCCGCTTTGATTCAGTGCTCCCGGATGATATGCAGGCTTTGATAGACAAGTGGCGCAAATATGCTGAAAACCTTACTCCTGAGCTGGAGTAAGGTTATCTTTTTCGATTTCGTCTGCTCTTCTTTACACCTTTGATTGCAGCTAACGTCATCTCATCTACCATGTTTCTCTTTGCTGCCATGAAATCAAGTACGGCTGCTGCAAGAGGGAAAAGCATTGTGAACGAAAACACCATCTGGTCTTTGTATGAGAAATAGTCTATCGCCATCCAGCATTGGAATCCCAATGCCAGGAATGCTCCTATTATGCTCACCCTTGCCTGAAGCATGAAACTTTTGTAACATCCTACTGATGCTACGTGTGAACTTGTCAACATGATCAGAAGTACAAGGAACGGCATCTTCTCATAGTAGTATATGCATGTTTCTGATCCCGAAGGTCCGATGATTGTAGCATAACGGCAGAAAAACATTGCGATGATAAGTCCTGCTGAGATACAAAGGTATAGATTCTGTATTCTTTGCCACATGGTATAGATTCTTTATGATGTGAAACTTCTTGAAGCTAAGCTTTGCAAAAGTAGGAATTATCAAACTAAAAAACTAAATTTGACAGATGTTTTGTAAACTCTTAAACCGATAATACAATGAGAATAGCAGAATCAGAACTGATCATTAATGGTGATGGATCAGTATTCCATCTTCATCTTCGTCCTGAGGAACTTGCAGACAATGTGATTCTTGTAGGAGATCCTGGTCGAGTTGATATGATTGCAGAATATTTCGACGAGAAGGAATTCAGACATGCTTCCCGTGAGTTCGTGTCAGTTACCGGAAAGTACAAGGGTGTCCGGATGACAGCACTTTCTACCGGTATCGGTACTGACAACATAGATATCGTCATGAACGAACTTGACGCTCTTGCCAACATCGATTTCGAGACTCGTGAAGTAAAGCCAGTACATCGTTGCCTTAATATTCTCAGGATCGGTACTTCAGGAGCCATACAGCCGGAGATTCCTCTCGGCGGATTTGTGTTCTCTCACATTTCGGTAGGATGTGACGGTCTCCTTAACTGGTATGCAGACCGCGACAGCATATCGATGCTGGATATAGAAGAGGCTTTCAAGAAGCATGTCGGTTGGGACAAGCATCTGCCTGATCCTTATTTTGTGAAGGCTGGTGAAAAGATGAGTGTAATTTTCCGTGATTGCACATATCCGGGTATGACCATTGCAGCCTCGGGATTCTATGGCCCTCAGGGACGCGTTCTCCGTATGCCGCTTGCAATGCCTGATATGCTCGATACCTTCGAGAGTTTCCGTTTCGGCGACCTGAAGGTGACAAACTTCGAAATGGAAGGCTCTGCCATTGCGGGTATCGCTGCACATCTCGGTCATAATGCAGGTACGGTGTGCTGCATCATCGCGCACCGTCATCACAAGGCTTCCAATCCGGACTACAAGCCACAGGTGCGCAAACTTATCGAGCTCTGCCTGGAGAAGCTTGCCCAGTAGCAATATCTATAGAACAATACTGGGATAGTGATAACCGGTGACCCCCGCCCTCTACGAGGGCACCCCCTAGCCGGGGGTGGCATGTCACCTTTTTATCACTATCCCAGTATTGTCTTGTCAGGATTCTGATGCTAGTTTCCGTAGAGTTCCTTGCGGGACTGCGGACCAGAACCTTTCCATACGTCAGGATCCTCAATCCACGCTTCTACAATTCTCTTCTTGCCCTGCATTACATTGGTTTCCAGGAATCTGAGCTGAAGGTCCATTGTCGTTTCCATTGAACCGGCAATCTCGTGACCATAATCCACGAAGTGGTACATGTTGTAGTTGTATCCGAACTTCTCAAAGCGTTCCACAAGCTTGCCTCCTCCGAAGAATCCGAGCCATAAAATCTTGATCTGCTTGTATGGCACCAACTTGTCCGATGTTCCATGAAGCATGAGGGTAGGGCATGGCTCAAGTTCGAAATCCACCTTGCCTTCGCGGGAAAGGATGGCTCCTGAGAATGACATCACTCCTTTATAGTTGAAATCTTGTGGCAGTACGGATGTCCAGTGTGTCCTGTTGCTGATCTCATATTCAGCCTGCATCACTGTTATTGCTCCAGCAGACGAGCCGCTGATCACGATGTTCTTTGGGTCAATGCCGAGCTGATCCTGGTTGTCGATGATGAAAGTCGTTGCGCTGAAGAGGTCCTCAACTGCCATGTGGATAGCCTGGTCAAGTACGTTTACTTGTGCTACGCCTACTTTATTTGAACCCTTCAGACCGAGTCTGTAGTCGATGGAGACGATGCGGTAGCCGTTTTCTGTCATCATCTTGAACCATTTGTGATAACTTTCATTATCTCTGGTTCCGTGGATGAATCCTCCTCCGAACATGAAGATCACAGTCGGCTTTTCGGTTCCGTTGAAGGTGGTCTGGCTACCCTTTGCAGGATGGTAGATGTCCATGAAAAGCTCACATGTGTCTCTCTTTGCAAACATATATGTCTCGTCCGGTGTGACGATAGCTCCTGCAGCTCTGCTGTAGAGACCTGCTGCGGTAAGCAGCATGAGTGTGATAAGGAATTTCTTCATATCTGTATCATTTTACTTTAATCTTCTGTTATAAGTCGTTCAGAAGGTATCAGTCTTCTTATCGCCTTGATGTGCCTGAAGAACCTGAATGCGATGACTCTGATGACTGTATAGCCTGGTATTGCGACAATCATACCGACCGGACCTCCTATGTGGCCTGCTATCAGCAGGACAATGAAGATCTCCAGTGGCTTGGCCTTTATGCTTGTAGAATATATTACAGGCTGATACAGGAAATTATCAACAAGCTGTGTGAAGCAGAATATGGCTACGAGTATGATGGTGAATGTCCAGAAGCTTACGTCCAGCCCTATAGGGACTGCGCTGCTGTATTTTATGATGAGTCCAATTATGGTTCCCAAGGCTCCGCCGAGAAGTGGTCCTACATACGGGATGATGTTGAGGATGCCTGTGAGAAAAGCGATTCCAAGGGCTGCATTGATGCCCAATCTTGCAATCAGTGACAGTCCGATGAAGTTTATGAGAGCGACTCCGGTCACCTCTATCATTACCCCTATGAAATAGCGTGAAAGAAGATGCCCGATGTCTGAGATTGCCTTTACTGCGTTATCCTCGTGTCTGTCAGGAACAAGGGCTGCAACAATTTTGCTGAATAGTCCGTCATCCTTTATGAAGAAGAAGCTGATGAAGACAACCGAGAATATGCCTATTCCAAGATCTGTTATGAAAGATGCAGCAGACCCGATGACGCTTGAGAATGCGGATACATTGAAAAGTTCGGTCAGCTTTTGGGCAAGGACAGTTTCTATACGGAAGTCCGCTCCAAGCTTAGGGAAGGCCTCCCTGAGAAACTCGTTCAGGTTTGACAAGGGTACAGCTATGCTTCGGACAGATGTTTCGATGCTGCTAAGAGAAATTCCTTTGATTATGCCTGTGATGATAGGTACAACCACCGTCACGACAGACAGGAACAATGTCAGCAGAACAAGGATAGTAAGTGTTGCCAGTATCCAGTCCGGTGCGGTTCTTCCCTTGATTCTTATTTTATGGAGGATTTTCATTACAGGCTTCGCTACAAGCGATACGACCACGGCTATAAGTATATATACAAGCACGTTGCGGAAATACCAGCATATGCCTCCGGCTATGACTGCACCGGCTGCTATCAATATATACTTTGCAAGAGTATCAACATATCTTTCCCGAATTTCCATGATTTTTCAATTTTGATATCTAATCCTTGTCAAAGTTATAAATTTTTTGCTAAACGGATATATGTGCTGTAATTTGGCACAAGAGGGTTCTATCTTTGCATCAACAAAATGATAGATAACCTTTAAATGCCAAGGATATGAATACAGACATCAACATCTCTGCAATCAGCACAATGTTCCCATCTGAAACATCTTACACCACCTTCATGGATATGGTGAAGGACATGGATCTTGAGCTTATGGATATAAGCCTCTGATGAGGTTATTTCCAGGCTACTACAGTGTCTGACTTGTCCTTCGAGAGAGTGACACGGATCTTGCCTTCATGATGGGTTCCAAGCATCCTGTCTGAAATGATGGCTTCAGATACGGGGTTTTCAATATATTTCTGGATGGCCCTCTTGAGCGGCCTGGCACCGAAGTCCGGATTGTATCCTGCCTCTGCCACAAAATGTTTTGCAGATGCCGTTATGTGCAGTTCAAATCCTGCTTCCTTTACTCTGGATTTCAGGCCCTTCAGCTCGATGTCAATGATCTTCTCCATGTTCTCTCTTGTGAGTGCATTGAAGAATACCTGCTCGTCCACTCTATTGATGAATTCCGGAGGGAAAGCCTTTCTGAGAGCCTTTTCAAGAACAGCTTTCCTGTCTCCATCCACATTCTTTGAAGATGTGCTGAATCCCAGTCCCTTGCCATATTCCTGAAGTTCGCGGCTGCCCACGTTCGAGGTCATTATGACGATGGTGTTCCTGAAGCTTACGGTTCTGCCGTTACTGTCGGTCAGACGACCTTCGTCCATCACCTGAAGCAGGAGGTTGAATACATCAGGATGGGCCTTTTCTATTTCGTCAAGAAGCACGACACAGTATGGCTTGCGACGTACCCTCTCGCTCAACTGGCCGCCTTCTTCGAATCCTACATAGCCCGGAGGCGCTCCGATAAGTCTTGATACATTGAACTTCTCCATGTATTCGCTCATGTCCAGGCGTATCATGTTGTCTTCGGAGTCAAAGAGATATTCTGCCAGCGACTTTGCCAGCTGTGTCTTTCCGACTCCGGTCTGGCCGAAGAACAGGAAGGTTCCGATAGGTTTGCCGGGATCCTTGATTCCGGCCCTGTTGCGCTGGATCGCTCTTACCACCTTTTCTATGGCCTCATCCTGGCCGATTATGATTCCCTTCAGCTTTTCTCCCATCTTCATGAGCTTGCTGCTCTCGTTCTCTGCAATCCTTCCGGATGGTATTCCGGTCATCTTGGATATAACTGTCGCGACATCTTCTGCCGTCACTATGCCGGTCTTGGATGAACTCTTCAGCCTTACCATCGATCCGGCTTCATCCATTGCGTCAATGGCCTTGTCCGGAAGGCATCTGTCTGTAATGTATCTGTCTGACATCCTGACACATGCATCAATTGCTTCCTGTGTGTAGCTGACGCCGTGATGTTTCTCGTAATTGTCTTTAAGTCTGGTGAGTATGGAAATCGAATGCGGGATGTCAGTGTGCTCTACAACTATTTTCTGGAAACGTCTGTCGAGAGCTCCGTCCTTCTCTACTATCTTCCTGAATTCGTCCATCGTGGTGGCTCCGATGCACTGGATGTCTCCTCGGGCAAGGGCTGGTTTGAGCATGTTCGCCGCGTCAAGACTTCCGGATGCCCCTCCCGCACCCACTATGGTATGGAACTCGTCTATGAACAGGATCACATCAGGACGTTTGGAGACTTCATTGATGATTGATTTAAGCCTCTTTTCAAAATCGCCCCTGTATTTTGTTCCTGCTACGATTGCACCCAGGTCAAGGGATATGAGTTTCTTGTCTGCCAGAGAAGAAGGGATGTCCCCGTTGATTATCCTTATCGCAATGCCTTCGACAATGGCTGATTTTCCAACTCCCGGGTCGCCAACCAGCATAGGGTTGTTCTTGCGTCTTCGGCCGAGAATCTGGATCACCCTCATTATTTCGTCCTCGCGTCCTACCAGAGGGTCGAGCTTGCCGTCACGAGCGGCTTGAGTAATGTCGTATCCGAATTCCTCAAGAGGTGAAACCTGGTTGTCTTCCTGAGCATCTTCTGTAACGGCCTTTATCCTGATCTGCGGCTCATTCTCCTGCTCAGGAACCATCTTTTCCGGATTGCCTCTCTCCAGCATGCTGTTGCGGTCCATATATCGGAACAGGCATCCATAATCGACGCCGTTATCTCTGAGATAAGTGCTTCCGTATGAACTTCCTGCCCTGCACAAGGCAAGGAGAAGATGCTCCGGTCTGGCTTCGGTCACATGAAGCTTGGTCGCTTCCAGAATGGTGAAACTCAGTACGTTCTGTGCACCTCTCGAGAATGAAACATTGTCTATGTCGGAATATGGGATGTGCTCGTTCGTGAATATGTGATTGTCTATGAACTGCTTCATCTCCTCAGTGTCGATGCCGACCCCTTTCATGGCATCGACGGCGGTGTTTTCACGGTGGCGGAGTATTCCAAGAAAGAGGTGGTCAGGCGCAATTCCGTAGCTTCCTGTCCTCATGGCTTCCTCTCGAGAGTAGTTTATGATGGAGTTTAACTGGTCTGATATGCTGATTTCCATGTTTGTGTCAGTTTCTTGTTCTTATGATTGCACAAATTTACTATTTTTTTTGTAACTTTGCCAAGATGTAAAATTTAGGAATAAAAGTTATACCATATATGGAAAATGAGGTAAAGACAGGTAGGATTGAGCAGGTGAACATTGATGAGCAGATGAGAAGTGCCTACATCGACTATTCGATGTCGGTAATCGTGTCGCGAGCTCTTCCTGATGTTAGAGACGGTTTCAAACCGGTGCATAGAAGGGTGCTTTTCGGAATGGAGGGTCTTGGACTCACATATTCAAGTCAGACAAAGAAGTCTGCACGTATCGTGGGAGAGGTTCTCGGTAAGTTCCACCCCCATGGTGATTCAAGCGTATATGATGCCATGGCAAGAATGGCTCAGGACTGGAGCTTGAGATACCCTCTCGTGTTCGGACAGGGTAACTTCGGTTCGATGGACGGTGACCCGGTAGCGGCCATGCGTTACACTGAGGCCAAGCTTTCAAAGCTTTCCGATGAGGTTCTTGCAGATCTTGACAAGGATACTGTGGAT
>JAEIGA010006741.1_pt1 | contig 17478 bp, 9 predicted proteins | sample 9270691 | NCBI WGS metagenome assembly JAEIGA01 (sample SAMN17057246, study PRJNA624740) | gut metagenome | biome: biome; isolation source: fecal sample | host: Bos grunniens | place: China: Xizang | collected 2019 | reverse complement strand
TTAAAAGAAAAAGCAGAAGAATATTATGATATCCAAGAACAAATAATGGACGGAACTATTGAGTGGTATGAATATCAACAACAAATAGAAGAAACAAGATTTGAAATTGAAGAACTTAAAGATGAATTAAAGGATTTAAAAAATGAAACAAAATTAACTGAATTATCTAATGAAGTAGTACATTTAGCTAATGAATTTGAAAAACTTGAAAATTTACAAGCATTAAATGGTCAAAACACATTAGAATTATTAACTCAACAATTAAATTTAATAGAAAAACAAAAAACTGCAACTCAAAATTTAATTGATTTCAGAAAAGAACAAGTTACTCAAATGCAAAAAGAATTAAATTCATATGGTTTTGGTTTTGATGAAGAAGGATTAATTACAAATGCAGATAGTGTAATTAGTAAATTAAAAAATACATTATCAGAAGATGAATTTGAAAAAATTAATGAGTCGTTAGAGGAATACTTTGAAATATCATTAGATGAAATATCAGGCTTAGAAAATGATTTATTAGATTTTCAAAAAACATATGAAGATATTTTACAACAAAAATTAGATGCAACGGAAAAAATAGAAGATGAAATAACTAAGATATATGAAAAACAAATTGATGAACGTATAGAAAAAATTGAAGAAGAAAGAGATGCACAAGTTGAAAATTTAAACGCAGCAAAAGAAGCATATCAAAAATGGAGAGACGAAGTAAATTATAAAGATGACTATAATAAACAATTAGAAAAAGTTCAAGATTTACAAACACAAATAGAAATAGCAAAACGTGATGATTCTCTAAGTGGTAAAAAACATTTAGAAGATTTAATGGCTCAATTAAAAGAAGAACAAGAATCTTTGGAAGATTTAGTGCAAGATAAAATTGATGAAGATATTAACACTATGTTTGATAAGCAAATTGAGAATGTTGAAAGTAATGCAGATAAACAAATTGAAAATTTAGAAAATACTTTTACTGAAACAAAAATAGCAGAATTGGTAGCTAATGCTATAAAAACTGGTGTATTTGAAGATATAGAGGGTAATGTTGTTAGCTTAGACCAAGCATTATTAGATTTTGCAAATAATTCTGTTGACTATTTAGGTGTTATGGGAGATAGTTTAAAAACAGAATTATTAGACAATCTTGGAATAGCATTAGACACAATGCAACAATTAAATGAGATAAATAAGCAACTAGGAAATAATAATTATCAAAAAATAGAATATTCAATGCCGCTAGATGTTTCTGCTAGTTCATTAAATTCAGAATTAGCTAATTTACAAAATTCTAATAATTCTGTATCACTTGGAGACGTAACAATAACAATACAAGGAAACGCTACACCAGAAACAGTAGAAGATATCAGACAATTACTTGAAGAACAAAGAGAAAAAATGATACATGAAATAATGGTTAATGTTAAGTAGGAATGTCCTACTTAACATTAACACTTTATGAAAGAAAGTGGTGATAATATGGCAAGTAACTTTTGGAATGGAGAATTTTATTTTGACAACATTCATTCCTCTACGTATAAAGTTTGCATAGTTGACTTTAACGAAAACAATATTTTAAAACAAATAGGAAGCACTTTTTCTATATCAATGGAAAAAGAAATGGCGTATAGAGGGAATCCTTTACATAGAGAAACAGAAAGAATAGCAGATAATATTGTTTTACAACTTTGCAAAACAGAAGGTACTGTTTGGACAGATATAGAAATAGCAGATGTTGTCGGTTGGTTATTTCAAGATACATTTAAAAAGTTTCAACCAACTGATTTTACAGAACAAAGTTATAATTTAGTTTATTACTTAAAAGCTATTGAAATGAAGAAATTTTTAAATCCAAATTTAGAAGGGTATATAGAAATTACCTTCCAACCATATGATGCTTATGTTTATGCAGTATCCAATAATTCATTAGTGGTTGGCGGTAGAGAAACGAGAACAATAACTAATTTAAGTAATGTTAATAGTGTATATTATCCAAAAATAAGAGTTAGAAATTTAGGAAATGTATATAATACGATAACAATTAGCAACCAAACTAACGGAAAAACATTATCAATTAGCGGAATGGAAAGTGGAGAAATGGTAATTATTGATTGTGCAATAGGAAGTGTTGTTAATGAAAATGGCGGTAATCGTTTTAGTGTATTACAAAATTTTGATTTTATAGGATTAGATAGGGGAAATAATGTTATTTCATTATCTGCAAATTGTACGATAGAGTTTATTTGCGAATTTCCTATGATAATATAGGTGGATAATTATGTATATTAGAGAATTAAAAGAAAAATACACTTTAATATTATGCAAGATGAACGGAAAACCAATGGGAACGGTATATTATCAGGATATAACATCAATATCAAAAGGAATACAAAGGATTAGTGAATTAACATTTACTGTAAATAAACATTATGGAGCGAATAATGAAGTTAATCCATTGTATGATGAATTAAAGAATGAAAGATTTATAAATTTAGATGATACGGAAACTTATGTTATAAAAAATATAAGAGAAATTAATGATGCAAAAAAAGAAGTAACTGCTTATTCAAGAGAAAAGAAATTATGTAAAAGTAAAGTTGAATTTGATGATATATGTATCACATTAAAAACAAAAGATGAAACAATTTCAGATTGCTATACATTAGATGAATTGTTATATAATGATACTGGTTGGAAATTGGGGTATATAAGTGACAGAGTATTATATACAAGTAATGCAACTATAATAGATATATTAGAAGGAAATGAAGGAGAAATTACAAATATAGAAAAATTAAGATATCAAGAATCGGTGTCAACTAATTGGTATGATTATATAATGGAAGATATAGCTAATCAATTTGAATGTTATCCTATATTTGACTCATATAATAAATTAGTTAATCTTTATGATGAAACGGAATTAGGAGAAAATCTTGAATTACTATTATCATATGATAACTATTTAAAATCCAACGAAAAAACAACAAGTACGGAAGAAATAGTAACTAGACTTACATTAATCGGAAATGAAGATTTAACAGTTGTTAATTGTAATCCAACAGGATTAAGATACATAGAGGATTTTTCATATTATATTGAAAGTCAAGAAATGTCACAAGAACTAATAGAAGCATTAAATATATATCAAATTATGACAGAACAAAGAACTATTGAATGGAATGAATTAAGAACGGAAAAAGAAGAATTAAATGAAACGTATACAGAAAAACAAAAAAGTTTATTAATAGTATATAGTATGATACAGAGTTTACAAACTGCCTTAGATATGACGGAAAGTGAAAGTTATAAAGCTACATTGTCAGAGCAATTAGTACAACAAACAGATGAACGTTTTGTACTAGAAGGAGAAATAGATGAACTTTACGAACAGATAAGAGTAATAAGTATAAGAATTACGGAATTAAATCAATTATGTAAAAAAGAATATGCAACAAATGAATTCGGAAATTTAATATTTAGTGAAACATTATTAAATGAATTAAAAGAGTTTATATATCAAGATACATATACTAATGATAATATCACATCTGATATGGATTTAATGAAACTAGGAAAACGTAAATTAGCAGAATTAAGCATACCTACTAAAACATGGGCAATAGACTCTGTTAATTTTGTTGAAAGATTAATAGATAATGGTTTTCGTAATCAATGGCAAGGACAATTAGGTTTAGGAGATATGATATTATTAAAAGGTGACAATGATATAGAAACTATATACCTTGTTGGATATACGCAAAACTTTAAAGATAAAACATTACAATTAGAATTATCTAACAAGAAATCTAATAATGAATTTTCATTAAGTATCGGAGAAAGATTAACACAAGCAAAAGAAGCATTTAATAATATAAAAAATAATAAATATCTTTTCAATAGAATAAAATTAAAAAGATTAGGTACTAATTACGATAAGATAAATAGAAAATTTTTATAAAAAATTTAAATCGGTAGTATTATATAATATATGTATAATACTACCGATTTTTTATATCATTTAAGGTATATAAAGTAATGTTTTTTATTTGAGTTTACAAGAGATAAAAATAGTAGTATAATAAAGATAAGAAAGGAGTAGGTGATTTTATGAAAAAATTTTACTTCATTATTAGGGGTGATATAAATGCTTATTTCTAATTTTCCTACTTTTTCATATATAACTTGGCAAGGTTTGATTATAATATCATCAGACCAAACTCCATATGTGATAAATGACGGAAATACAAATTGTAAATATATATATTGGGAAACATCAAACCCATTTACATTATATGCGACAAACGATAAATTAACAACAAGCACAACAAGATATTTAATATATATAAATGATAATGGTATATCAACACAAATTCCACAAGACATAATAAGTATACAATATAGAGATACAGGTGGAAATTCAAGTGGTGTAATAACTAGGCTACAAGGTCAAATGAATGAATTAGATGGAAAATATTATGCAATACAAGAAGATTTAGATAGCTTAGAACGAATAATAGGTAGTTCAACAGAAATAGAGGGCGGCATTATAGATAAAATCAATAAAATTGAACAAACTGCAAATGGAACTCTCGAAACAATTAGTCAAATACAAACTAAGTATAATGATGATAAAGAATCGGAAAAGCTAAAAGATGATATATTATCTAGTTTAATTGCTATGATAACTTCTTTATCAGAATATCAAAATGAAGTGTCAAATGTATGTGAAGATTTTGAAATAACTAATGAAGAATTAGCGTCAGTAGTAGAATTGCAAAATGATTTTTTACAAAAAGCAAATACTGTATTTGCATATCACGATACATTAATTACAAGAATAGATATAGAAGAAAATGCTAGTGTTATTAATGCATTGAATTTAGCAAAAACAAACTTGGAAACATCAGTAAATAATTTAAACACAAATGTTAATACTAGTTTAAGTGATTTTACTATTGTACCAAGTGAAGTAACAACTATGCTTAATATGTTTGGTATTGTTGGAGTAAGAGCAGAAGATTACAAAAATACTTTATCTGATGCAATAGTATTAGGTATAGGTGGAGAAGTAATAGAAAACATATTAACTGTTAATAAAACTGCAACAGAATTTAATCAATCAATGTCAGAAATTATAGAAATAATAGACGGAGAAACAGGATTAAAAACGCAGATAGAAAAAAATGCAACAAATATAAATCAAACAGCAGAAGAAATAAGATTAAATTATGTAAAATATGATAAAACAACTGCCGAATTAACAGTATCAGATAATACGATAAAACTAGATGCAGGTAAAGTTTTAATGACAGGAACACTTACTTGGGACAGTTTAGATGGTGATGCACAAACAAATCTTAAAGGGCAAGATGGTAGAGATGGGCAAGATGGTAGAGATGGTAAAGATGGTACTGCCGAATATGTTATGCTTACTGGCGACCAATTTATTAAATATGATACAAATGGTGTGCCTAATAGAACATCTGTAATAATAAATGTACTTATTTCTGGTATATCAGATAGTCCTAATATTGTATGGGCATATAGACAAGCTAATTCTAATATATGGATTGATATAGCTTCTAATAATAACATAGAGCATTATCAATTAATGGAAGATAGTAATATATGGGGTGGAATGGATACTATTACTTTAAGAGCAACTGTTAATAATACATATTATGACGAATTAACTATTGTCAAAATACGTGATGGTGCTGATGGTAATTTAGCAGAATATGTTGAATTAATAGGAGAACAGGCGTTTAAGTATTCAATAGAAAAAGGAGATACAGATTTTACTGCCACACCAACAGTTATCACATTAGAGGGGATAGCACATAATATTAATACAACCAATACTAGATGGTATTATAAACTTCCAGGAGAAACAGAATGGATATTAATGGCAGAAAACAATGGTAAGTTTACAATAAGCATATTCCCAGACGACCCTATATTATTTGCAAACAATGATACAATTCAAGTAAGATTTGAATTAAATACTCATTATGATACTATAACAATAAGCAAACTATATGATGGTAAAGATAGTGTAATGGCAGTATTATCTAATGAAACTCATTTAGTTCCTTGTGAATCAGATGGTACTCCTATTAGTTTAGAAGGTGCTACAACTGATTTATTAATATATGTTGGCTCAATAAATGATACTTCTAATTGGAATATTACCGTTACTACTGATGGCGTAACTGGTACTTTATCAAACAACAACAGAACATTTACTGTTACAAGTTTATCTTCTGATGTTGGTTATGTTGATTTTATAGCAAGAAAAAATAATTTTGATAGTATATCTAAAAGATTTACTGTAACAAAAACAAGAAGTGGACAAGATGGAGGTATAGGAGAAAGTGGTGGGTCTTATTGGCTTTCAACTCCTACGTCTGTAATAGTTAAAAGAGAAGATGGAACATTCGACCCTTCTGTTATTACATTAAATGCAAAATGTAAAGAAGGAAAGAATGGTGTAACTGATTATGAAGGTATATTTGTAATATCAGAATTAATAAATGATGAATGGGTAGTTAGATACACTAGTCAACAAACAGAAAGTACTTATGAGTATTTAATTAGCAATAATCCTACTGCTATAAAAGTTGAATTATACGAAGATGATGTTTTATTAGATGAAGAAAGTATACCTGTGGTACTAGATGGTGCGGTAACTCCTGTTGCTTTTCTTGATAACGACTCGCATACAATATCTTGCGACCCTAATGGTAACCCTTTAAGTTATATAGGTGCGTCAACAAATATGTATGTTTTTGTTGGTAGTGTAGATGATAGTGATAATTGGAATTATTCTATATCAGAAGTTGGAATGGTTGGTACATCTAGTAATAACAATAGAACATATCAAGTTACTAGAGTAAACAATGATAATGCTTATGTAGATATTACTGCTAGTAAAAGTGGATATGAAAGTTTAACTAGAAGATTTAGTGTTTCAAAAGCAATATATGGGCAAGATGGAACAAATGCTAAATATGTGTATGTTGTTGGAGAACAAGTTTTCAAGTATGCAGATAATTTTGAAGGAACACCAATTCCTAGTGTTATAACTCTACAAGCAACTAGATATAATATAAGTTCAAGTGGTATGTGGCAATATAAAAATGGTAATCAATATGTTAATATGAATGTTACAACAGATAATATTACCATTACACCAACAAGTGGATTATTAGGAAGTCGAAACGCTTGTACTTTTAGATTTATAGCAGAAGATTATTCAGATGAAATAACAATAATCAAAGTAAGTGATGGTACAAATGGATTGCCTGGGTCAGACGGAGAAGATGGTATTTATATATTAATTACAAATGAAGCACATACAGTACCTTGTGATAATCAAGGTAATTATAGTGCAACAGAATTAGCAAAAGCTACAACAGAAGTTCATATTTATAGAGGTTTAGAAGAAATAGATGGTAATATAACTTTAACAAATAATGGTTGTCGAGCAACATATAACAGAGCAACTAAAACAATAACATTAACAGAATTAACTGCTAATACTGCAACAGTAACAATAAATATTACCGTTGATAATAGAACTTTTACAAAAGTTATGACAATTACAAAATCTTTACAAGGTGCTAGTGGTAAAGATGGTACGGGTATAAATGTTATAGGTAAACTTGGTTCAGTAGCAGATTTACCATCTGATGGTAACCCTGGAGACGCCTATATAATAAACGGTCTGTTATATTTATGGTCAGAAAGTGATGGCTCTTGGTTAGACGGTGTACCAATACAAGGGGAACAAGGTTTACCAGGAAAAGATGGTATTGATGGTAGAACAACTTATTTCCATATAAAATACTCTAATGATGGTAGAACATTTACTGCAAACAATGGAGAAACTATGGGAGATTGGTTAGGACAATATACAGATTTTTATGAACAAGACTCTACTGTTTTTAGTGATTATGAATGGAAAAAAATAAAAGGTGAAGATGGAGAACATGGTATAGTAGTAAATTTATCAAATGACGCGCATACAGTACCTTGTTTAGATGATGGGACAGGTTGTATATTTACAGGTTGTTCAAGTAAAATAAGTTTATTTTTAGGAGCAGAAGAGTTAACTAATGGTGTTTCTTATTCTTATCAAGCATCGCAAAATGTAGGTGGAAACTGGAATAGTACTAATGGTACATATACTGTTACTGCTATGAATAATATTGATAGTGGTTATGTAGATTTAACTGCTACATATAATGGAATAGGTTACACTAAGAGGTTTACTATAACTAAAAGTAAACAAGGTAATGATTCATATACTATAAATTTAAGCAACGATAGTCATAGTTTTGTTGCTAATTCAGAAGGTATAATTGAATATACACAATCAACAACTATTGAGGTTACTGCATATAAAGGAAATGTTAAACAAAATGTTACAATAGGTGGATTACCAAATGTAAACGGATTAACACTACGTAGTTCTGGTGAAACAATTACAATTACAACAAATAATAGTTTACAATTAGCACAAAATGGAACAATAGATATTCCAATAGTTGTAAATAATAGGTCTTTTACAAAAACATTTACTTATACAAGAGTAGATTGTGGTAAAGATGGTACTAATGGTTTAGACGGATATACTATTTACTTAACAAATGAACTACATAGTTTTTATTGCGAAAGTAATGGTAGTATATTAGAACAACAATCAACTGTAACTACTGTAAAAGCATTTTATGGTGCAACAGAAAAAACACCAACAATAGGAACAATAACTAGTCCTAGCGGATTAACTATTACTAGAAATGGTGCAACATTAACAATAAGAACTAATGGCTCATCATTGGCAGATAATGGGTCTTTCAATATACCTATTACGGTAGATGGTAGAAGTTTTGTTAAAGTATTTAGTTGGGTAAAAGCATACAAAGGGCAAAATGGAGCAAATGGAACAAATGGAGCAAATGCAATATATGTAGTTGTTAGTGGAGAACAAGTTTTCAAATATACTAATGGAAATGCAACTCCTAATCCTTCTTCTATAATATTATCTGCTTCAAGATTTAATACTACATCAAGCGGTGTATGGCAATATAAAAATGCTAGTGGAACTTATGTTAATTTAGGTAGCACATCTTCTACGGTAGAAATTACTCCAACAAGTGGATTATTAAATACACGTGACTCTTGTACTTTCAGATATATAGTAAACAATACATATTATGATGAAATAACTATTGTAAAAATAAGTGATGGTATTGATGGACAAAGAGGACAAACTTTTTACACTTGGATAATGTACGCAGATAATGCAAGTGGTGGTGGTATAAGTAATAATCCAACAGGAAAAACTTATATAGGATTTTCTTATAATAACACATCACAAACAGAATCAACAAATCCAAGTGATTATACTTGGTCATTGATAAAAGGTACTAATGGTACCAATGGTATAAACGGTACTAATGGTAAAGACGGACAAACATATTATACTTGGATAAAATATAGTAATAGTTCAAATGGTAGTAATATGTATGATACTCCTACATCATCAACACAATATATAGGTATAGCAACCAACAAAACATCACAAACAGAATCAACAAACGCAAGTGATTATTCTTGGTCTAAATTTAGAGGTGATGACGGAGTAGCGGGAAAAGATGCGTATACAATAATACTTACTAATGAAAATCATAGTTTCGTAGCCGAAAGTAATGGTAATATAACTAGTGCTATTACTACAACTTGTCAAGTTTTAGCTTATAAAGGTGCAACGTCTGTAACACCAACAATAGGAGCAATAACTAATCCTAGTGGTATGACTATCACTAGAAATGGTACAACATTAACAATAAGAGCAAACACAGGTACATCATTAGCAGTTAGTGGTACAGTTAATATACCTATTACGGTAGATGGAATAACTTTTAATAAAACATTTAGTTGGACTAAAGTATTAAAAGGTAAAGATGGATTAGATGGTAATGAATTAGATTTACCAAGTTGGATAACAGAATGGAATGGTAATGCAACAACTATCAATGGTAGTAGTGTAATAACACCTAAAATCTTTGCGGGGACAATGAGCAACAATAGACCAACTGGGGTGGCTATTGGTAAAGATGTATTTGGTACAAATTCTTCATATCCTGTTAATGGTATAGTTGGATATAAAAATGGTGTGAAAACATATGAATTTAATTCTAATGGTAATGTGTTATTAGGTAACACAAGTGGACAACATATATCTTGGGACGGTAGTAATTTAACAATGAATGTTAGTTCATTAAAAATATCTTCATCAAACGTAGCAACAGAACAATATGTTGATAATATCAAAATTGGAGGAACAAATTTATTAGAAAATTCATCATTTCAAAATGATATTTACGGTTGGTTATTAGCCGGTTCTCATTATTCATTTGTAACCCATGATGGGAAAAGATGTTGTAAAATAAATATGACATCTTTACAAACACAGCAAATAATGTATCAATCTATTTTAGGCGAATTAATTGCCGGAGAAACTTATACCGCAAGTGGTTGGGTTAGAACTGAAAATATAGCAAAAGGTAGTACGAACTTTAATATTATGTATTATATAGATGGACATTATAATAATAATGGGACTAGTACTTGGTATGGAATGGGAAATAAAAACTTTACTGTTAACACAGGAACAGGAAAATGGGAATATCTTACTTGGACATTTACTGTACCTACTGATACTTATCCTAAGGCAACCAGTTGTGTTTTTTATGTATATACTAGAGATTTTACAGGACAAGTATATTTTTATAATTTAAAACTAGAAAGAGGTAATAAAGCAACAGATTGGTCTCCATCACCAAAAGACAACGAAGTTCAAGTAGGTGGAAGAAACTATGTTCTTTCTTCAAATAAAGAAAAAACCGACCCTATGTATGTAACTTATGAAATTAGTCCACAAGCAAAAACAGAACTACAAGGAGAAACAATTACAGTATCTTTTGATGCTAAAAAGACTAGAAATGTAGCAAATGTATTTGCTTATTTCAGGTCTAGTTCTGGCTCCATAAAACCACTTAGTGCACCAATAGGAGATATAACAACTTCATATAAAAGATATTCAATAACATTTATCGCACCAAGTGATTTAAGTAGTGCAGCAACAATAGCTATAAATGGTAATAACGATGTAGGACTAGCAGTAAAAAATGTTAAACTAGAAAAAGGTAATGTGGCAACAGATTGGTCATTAGCACTAGAAGAAACAGATGTGAATAGTATTCAAGTTGGTGGTAGAAACTTAATAACTGGAACTACAAAAGATTATAAATCATATGAAACTGGACGATATAGTAAAGATTTATCAGGAACAAAAACATTGACTGAATTAGGATTAAAAGCGGGAGATACTATAACTTTTAGACTTTATATAAAAGCAACTGGTAATAAGGGAGCATGTGCAAGAATTTCACAATATCATGGTGCAGATAATAGTTCTACAACATATACAACTGCGTATGGGAACTACATATCATTAGGTAAAGAAGGTTACTCAACTGTAACTACAACTTTAAGACAAGATGCTATAGATAAAGGGATATTTGTAGGAATAAATTCACAAGATTCATCAACATCTACTGGTGCTATTGGAGAGTATAAAGAAGCTAAACTAGAAAAAGGTAATAAAGCAACAGATTGGACACCAGCACCAGAAGATATAGATGAAAAAATATTTGAAGCCGAACAAAATTTAAATAACAATATAGATAATGCAATACAAAAGGGAACATCAGATATATTAACAACTGTTAGCGAAATGTATGCAAATAAATATGAATTTGACTCATTTAAAGAAACAACAACATCTCAATTTGAACAAACAAATTCAAATATAGATATGAAATTTACAACTGTTTTAGAAGCAACAAATACAACAAATGGTAACTTAGAAAATTATAAAGCAGAAGTTCAAAGTTACATAAGATTTAATAGTGATGGTATAGAATTAGGTAAATCTGATAGTCCATTTAAAGCAAATTTAACTAATACAAAACTTGCATTTTCACAAGATGGACACGAAGTAGCATATATCTCTAATAATAAAATGTATATTACTTCAGCAGAAATTACTAATGATTTAAAATTAGGTCGTTTTATGTGGATAATAGGTGGAAATGGGAATTTAACATTGAAATGGAGTTGATTATATAAATGGCAACAAGTGGTAGTTTTACAAGTACATTTGGTACTAATAATATGTATAGTTTAATAATTTCTTGGACAAGAAATTCAGTTGATATAGCAAATAATAAATCAAATGTAACTGTTACTGTTTCTTTAAGAAGTGGTGGGTCAAGTTACAACATAAATTCAAATGTTGCAAAAAGTGGTACATTAACAATAAATGGTAGTAGTACTAATGTTTCATTTAGTTGTGCATTAAGTGGTAATCAAACTAAACAAATAGCAACAAGAACAATGGATATTTATCATAATGGAGATGGTACCAAATCGTTTAGTATGTCATTTAGTGGTACAATAGGTATATCTTTCTCTAGTGGAACAGTAAATACAATTAGTGTAAGTGGTACAGGTACATTAGATACAATACCAAGAACATCTAGTTTTTCATTAAATACATATAGTGGAACATTAGGCTCAACTAATTTTATAGTAACAATTAACAGAGCATCAACAGCATTTACTCATAAAGTAACTTATCGTTTTGGTGGTATAACTTGGGTTGGTACAACTAATGCGACGACCTCCTTTTCTTTTACCCCTGCAATAGGTGATTGTTCTCAAATACCAAATTCAACAAGTGGTACGGGTACAGTAATAGTAGAAACTTTTAATGGCTCAACATGGATAGGTTCTGCTAGTGCAAGTATAACTCTTTATGTTCCAAATAGTGTTAAACCATCTTTTAGTAGTCTTAGAGCGGAAGTTGTTAATGCAGGCGCAGATGTAAGTTATGGATATGTTCAGGGTAAATCTAAGTGTAGAGTAAGTATTCAGGGGGCGCAAGGTGCTTATGGTTCTAAAATTACCAGTTATTTTATAACAGACCACATTGGTAGTGATTGGTGGAGTTCGCAAATTGAAACAGGGGTGCTTTGGTCGGCAGGACAAATTACATATGGTGCATATATTGTTGATAGTAGAGGTAGGGCTAGTGACGCAAAATATGTAACAATAAACATTCAAGCATATTCAAGTCCCACTATAAGCGGTTTTAGTGCTATAAGATGTTTGGCAAATGGTAATTCTAGTGATAGTGGTACTAATGCAAAAGTAACTGCAAACTTTTCTTATTCTTCGTTGGGTGGAAAAAATAAGGTAACAGGCTCAATATATTATTGTGTTTCAGCTTCATTTTCATGGGTAAGCGGAGGAACAATATCAAGTGGCTCTACTGTTGTTGTTGGTGGAAATGCAATATCTGCATCTAATAGTTATGATTTAAGATTAACTGTAAGTGATAATTTTGGCTCAACTACAAAAACAATAACAATACCACCACAATTTGTCCTTCTTGATTTTAAATCAGGAGGAAACGGAATAGGGATAGGTAAAATTTCATCGAGGGACAATGCTCTTGAGATAGCTATGAAGACATATTTATCGAAAGGTATGCATTTTTTACCTGGGGCAGGCATTGAATGGAGTAACGATTCAGATGGAGCAAAAATATTTTTTGAATCCGTTGGAGATACTGGTACTAATGAACAAAACTATTTATGTATACAAACATATGACAATGATGCAGAGGATATTCTTTTTAATCATAGGTCTTATAACAGAGATACGATTATTAATTTATTCCGTATGTGTCCTGGTCTTAGTTCTAATGTAAGTTATCAACATTTACGTTCTTCTCATAATGGTCAACACGACTTAGGTGGCTCGTCTCATAGATGGAGAACTGTATACGCAGTAAATGCTTTTAATACATCTGATGTATCATATAAAGAAAATTTAAAACTTATTGAAGATAAAAATGACAAAATAATAACATTATCAAATGATGATATAACAGAAGAAAATATAACTTTAAATGATATGAGAGAATTTATTAAAGATGAATGTGATATATACAGATATAATTACATAGGGCAAGAAAATGAAGAATACGGATTTGTTGCTCAAAATATAGCAGAGTCAAAAGTAGGAAGTAAATTAGTTGTTGATACGAACGAAGGATATATGTATTCAACAGGTACTTATATGGGTATAATAGTAGGAGCATTAAAAGAAGAAATAAAGGTTAGAGATATTGAATTGGAAGAACAAAAACAAATAAATGGAGAATTAAATGATAAAGTTAGTGAATTAGAAGAACGTTTAGCTAAATTGGAAAAACTATTGAATAATGAATAGTTTATTTAATAAGTCTTATTTTATTTATGGAGGGTATTATATATCCTCCATAAATTTATATTGAAAGAGGTGAGTATGATGTTGATAGAAAAAAATATTACACTTACTATTGACGGAAGAACTGCAAGTTTAAGTGAAAATATTTATATATATAAAAATGATAGAAACATAGATTTTGTATTTACAATATCGGACGCAAAATTTAAATTCAATGAATATAGTGGTAATATTTTAGTTGAGTCAACTGCAAAATTTGCAACTATAAAAGTATTAAAGCCAAATGGTGAAAGATTTACTGGTGAAAGATTACCTATTATCGACAATAAAGTTATTCTTACTATTACACAGGAATTTACTGATGAAATAGAAGAAATAGGAGTACATAAATTACAAATTCAATTATGGGATATGGATAATGGTAGAGTAACTTTACCACCTGTAAATTTTGAGGTACTAGAGCCATTATTTGATGATGAAATGTAGATGATTGGCTATGTTGATAAGAAAATATGTAAAAATAACAATAAAAGAAAATAAATCTATACTAGATGATAATTTTTATTTTTATCAAAATGATAGAAATGTGGATATTTTCTTTGGATTGGTAAATTTTAAATTTGACTTTATTAAAAATCAAATTTCAGAAGAAAATGTAATACAAAAAACAAATGCCACATTTTCATCATTACGTATTATTAAACCAAATGGAGAAAAATTAATTGTTACAAGATGTCCTATTGAAAATAACTATATTAAGTTTTCTGTTACACCTGACTTCATAGATGAATTAGATGAAATTGGTATTCATCAACTACAAATAACTTTATATGATGAATTTGAAGGTAGAATTTCTATACCACCTATAAATTTTGAAGTGTTAGAGCCATTATTTGATGATTTTGGTTATTATGAAGAAGGTCAAGCAGATTTAGATAATATAGATATTATACATTGTTCTAATACTAACGATATTAATGGTAGACCAGAAATAACTCCTGGTACAAATTTATATGAATGGCAACATGGAGACTGGATATCTGCATCAAGATTAAATGCTATACAAGATAATATATTAGAATTAAACAATATGACAGCAAATGACGTTAAATATGATGGTATTGAAGGAGTGGAAACAGTCAGAGATGCATTAGATACATTATTAAATGCACAAGAAGAAACAATAGTTCCAATAATAAGTGATAAAGTAACTACATATCACGACAATCAAGAAATAATACTTGATGGTAGTATTTTAACACAAGTTACTATATTCAATAAAACAGAAAATGAAATAAATGTTATAATAAATCAAGGAGAAATAATTCCTCTTGATATAGAAGAGTCTTTAAGTTTAGGAAATATAAAAATTTTTTCTATAATAATAGTTGAAATGGGAAGTACTATTAAATATATAGGGTATTAATTTATAGAAAAATTTCTTTATAATATTAATTTAATAAAAAAGAAGGAGAGTTTATATGAAAATAAAATTAAATTCAGAATATGATGAAATGTCAATAATGTGTGTTAGAAAAAAAGGTAAAATGAAAATTGTATATATAGATGTTGACACAAATGAAGTTATATCAGAACAAATAATTGACAATTTAACAATAGGAGAAGAATACGATATAGATTTAAATGTTCCAAATAATTATAATATCAAGGAAGAAAAAAAAGAAAAGAGTTATGAAGATGAAATTCTTGAAGAAATGAAAAGATTGAGAGATGCTATGAATGAATAAATCTAAAATTATAGCAAAACTTGATACATATATTAAGGAGTATTCTAAATTATTAGATGTTAATTCTCAATTAAAATTAGCTTTAGAAAAAGAAAAACAAGAAAGAGAAATGTTATTAGAAAAATTAAATAAATGTGAACAAATTGTTGATAATTCAACAAAATTAGTTCAAAAAACAATGCAAAATGCAGAAATGATAATTGTACAAATGGAGGAATATAAAGAAAATACGATAAAAATATTTGACGAGTTAAATAATACTATTGAATTAATACTTAATAAAGAAAACTTTTCTAATAAAGAAATTCAAAATCTAAAAGAAAAAATAAATAATTTAAAAAAAGATTTTGAAAAACCTATCGAATGATAGGTTTATTTTAATTTTATAGAAAGGTTGTGATTAAAAGTGAAACCAAAAATATTAAGTTTGTCCACTAGACAATCAGATGTAATAAAAAATTATGCTATGGAAATTATGAGATTTAACTTATTATGGAAACAAGGTTACACAGGAGAAGGTATGGTTGTTGGTGTTGTTGATAGTGGAATTGATTATAACCACGAAATGCTTAAAGGTAAAATTATTAATGGTTATAATTTTTCTGATGATGGAAATCCATCTAACGACATCTTTGATTATAATTATCATGGTACTTCTGTTTCTTCATTAATATGCGGAAGTTATATGGATTTTAGAAGATATGGAGTAGCACCAGACTCAAAAGTAGTAGTGGCAAAATGTATGAATAAAGTAGGACAAGGAACACTTACCGCTATAACTAATGCTATTAATTATTGTGTTGAACAAAATGTAGATATAATAAATTGTTCCATTGGTTGCCACTCAAATTCGATTGAAATGGAAGAAGCAGTTAGAAATGCAGTATCAAAAGGTATACCTGTAATAGTTGCAGGTGGAAATGATGGACATGGAGATGTTGGTGGACAAATAAGAGAAATATCATATCCGGCGGCATATGATGATGCAATATGTGTTGGTGCTATGGATAAAGATTTTAATGTTACTGATTTTAGTAACTCTAATGAATTTGTTGATTTTATAGCACCAGGCACTCAAATATTAGCTGCATATCCAAACAACAATCAATATGCTTTAGTTGAAGGAACTTCATTCGCCGCTCCATTTATTAGTGGTGCATTAGTATTGCTTAAACAAAAATTTATAAATGATTTTAAAAGAGTTCCTAATGAAGCAGAGTTATACGGAATGTTAATGAAATCTACAAGAGAATTACAAGGTGTTAGCAAACAAATGCAAGGACATGGTTATATAGATTTTTCAATTAGTAGACGTAGAAGAAAATAGAAAAGAGGTGAAAAATAATGGAAAAAGAAAAACTTT